>Ga0123352_10001614_pt1 | contig 30306 bp, 22 predicted proteins | sample TergutLab28metaG_FD_89700 | JGI IMG/M metagenome (GOLD analysis project Ga0123352, IMG submission 89700) | Labiotermes labralis P1 segment gut microbial communities from Petit-Saut dam, French Guiana - Lab288 P1 | ecosystem: Host-associated > Arthropoda: Insects > Digestive system > Gut ...
CACAAGTATAAAAAAAAAAAAAAAAAAAAAAAAAAGCTATTAATTGGGGGGGGGAAAAAAAAAAAAAAAAAAAAAAAACTGAATTACAGACCAAATGGACATAGATGACTTGGAAACCCTATGAGGAGACCATTAGACAAAGCCGAAACAAGTCTGTCAAGGCCTAACTCATGACAGACGATGATGAACTTTATATGTAAATTGTGCTGTTTATCAGATGTGGAAAAATTGGTACAGCCAGACAAGATATAGATGGCAATATAATACTATGTATGTGCTTTGCATGCTGGATAACTAATGCTTCGGATACACACTCAGAATATATAATGACTTTTTTTTTTCATGGTAATAATGATTATGCAAATGCAACTTTGTCACATTATATATGCAGTGTGTCTCTTGTTCAAGGTGGAAGGTTACATACAAAATGCTACATTACATGCATACACTTTTATTAGCTGTTGTTAAATAATACTAATAAGAAAACAATAGAAGTAATGGATATTCTTTGGTTTTTATGATAAAAATAACAATAACAAACTACTAACATAAACATTTAGGAATTATTTTATTAGTTTTTGTTAAAACACGAAAACATGTATTTTTTGCTTTTTGCGTTGTTGTTATTATTATTATTCGTATGATAAAATTGAGTATGTAGCATGGAGCAAGTATGGGGGAGTGGAGAGGTACATACAGGGTTTCCATGGGGAAAACTGGGGGAGAGAGACCACTTGGAAGACCCCGGCATAGATGGGAGGGATGTAAATGGGAGGATAATATTAAGATGGATCTTCAAGAAATGGGATGGGGGGGGGGAGGACATGGACTGGATTGATCTGGCACAGGATAGGGACAGGTGGTGGACACTTGTTAACATAGTAATGAACCTCTGAGTTCCCTAAAATGCGAGGAATTTCTTGACTAGCTGAGAACCGGTCAGCTTCCCAAGGACTCTGCTCCATGGAGTATGTAAGTAAGTAAGTAACTAAGTAAGTACATCAGTATGTATTATTAAACAATTTTACTGCACCATAAAATTATTAATACAATTATTTAAAGCATTTGTTTTTGTGATTTAATTACCGCGAAGTCCAACATATCTTCAAACAGTAAGATTCTTAGCTTGTCACTACCCATGTAAAAGATGACAGCGAAGAGAGCTTATTTGATGAATGGTTGTGTGATATTCATATTTATCTTCTTGAGTCTGCTAAATGATATTTTTTTGAGCAATTAGTTATCACAAAGATGAGAAAAATTCAAAACAGAAATTCAGTGTTCAAAAAAACTGACTGTATTTTGTCTTGACTTATTATATTGTATATATTTTGATAATTAAAACCTTTTATTTGAGGATAAATTTACTTAACATACACATAAAAATGTCTTATGTCCCATATAAATTATCATTATATTTTTGGGATGATCATTTATTACAATGTGTGTATATCTTTTGCGATCTTTGTCAGATTGCTCCAAACTTAAAAGAAATGAACACTTTTGGGAAATATTTTAAAAAACTTCACTTTAGTATGTAAATTAGTATGCCATTAATGCATGATAGGAATGAAAGAATTAAACTCGTCTCTTGCAGAAAAATTATCACTGTTATATGCAATTCAGTCATTGATCTGCACATGAAATCTGATAAATATGCACATAATTTTGAACAAGTACTCAGTGCTGTTTGAGGGTCTTCTAATACTTTACTAGTTTTATGAAAACGTTCTGATATACAATTCATAAACATAAATTCAAATGTCTCCATCATATCACGGATAATATATGTTTCTCTCTTGGTATAGTCATTTTCATGTTTATCATCCTGAATTTTAATTAAACCATGGAAACCTAAATCACAAATATTTATAATTGCTCTAATACCCTTAACATGAGCTGCCCAGCTAGTGTCAAAAACATGTGTCGGAAATTCAGATTAGAAACCTAAACTTGACTTTAGAATAATAAATGGTCAACTTGTTGAACCTGAGAAAACATATAGTTGTAAAACTGCAAAAAAAATTTACTGCTTCTATACAACCATCAACTGTAGCACAGCCAACCAAATTTAATGAATGTCTGGCACAGAGAATATATAAAGCATAAGTATTTTTTTAAAAGTATACTCTGTGCAGAGTGTTCGTTGCTGCAGACAGAGATGCTGTCTAGAATAAGAAAGTGACAGGCAGAACAGGAGACACGTTACAAGAAGAAACATCAAGGAAGGAATTTTTGCGACATCTGCAGAGGGAACTGTTTGTGGACAACAATGAAAGTGTATAAGACAAGCTTCAAGATGGTACCCAGGTGGCAATGAGGTAGCAAATTGGAAAGGGTATGTAGTCAAACACACTATGTCAATGAAGGTGTATTTAATGGCTATATTAGACAACTACATGTTTCAGCCTTTACTGGCCATCTTCAGGTTGTCTTCCAGAGAACTTAAGGCCCCACTATATTCATTGAGCGCGCACATGGTGCAGAGATCTCTACATACAAGCCTTATTGCGTAATGCAATTTCTATATGTGGTGGTATGCTCTGACTACCACCACATATAGAAGTTACATTACAAAATAGGACACATATGTAGAGATCTCTGCACCACGTGCACGCTCAATGTATATAGTAGGACCTTAAGTTAAGTTTCCTGGAAGACAACCTGAAGATGGCCAGTAAAGGCCAAAACATGTAGTTGTCTACAACAGCCATTAAATGCACCTTAATTGAAACAGTTGTGTTTGACTACATACCCTTTCCAATTTTCACACACACAACGAGGATGACACACTTCCTAGAATGAGGTAGTAAGTTAAGCAGAAATTCAAATATGTCAAGTATGAGAGGAAGTGCCAAGTACAGCAACAAACACTGGTAGAGAAACAGGTTCCTGAATCTGTCAATGCTGCTGCAATACTCACAGAGGCAAGAGCTAGCAGAGTGTAGGATAAGGAAATAAAAAAGCATTAAAGAGCAAATAGAGGACAGCACACAGATGCCACGCCTGGACCTAGAAGAACCAGAGAAATATATGCTAACTAGGACAGATACAACCACACTTTCTACAGCAATTCAAGAAGGTAACTATCAAGGAACCTAGATCCCTTCAATTGAATTTAAGATAAATGTGTGAAGAGGTTAGTACAATATGGCAGCAAACTCTAAAATGTACAAAGTTTCTTGGTGCAAATCAAGGGATACATGACATATGTTAAACAACAGTTCTATAGGATGGAGGTGGTAGCTGAGGAGAGCCACAATCCGAAAGAAGCAAAGCAGGTCACTCATATCTGATCTGGTATTCCATGATACAGCACCTCCCATAGTCTGGCACAATTTAACAAAAACCACAAAAAAAAATCTATAATTGTGAATCAAATTGCATGCTTTTGCCTTAGTTTAGTTTGTGTTAGAATTTTGCTCATTTTTATTTTTTAACCAAGTTGCATGGTAATTATAAATGTCATAAATCTTCATGCATTTTGGCAATGCACAATGCAGTGAGGGTGAATAAGTTAGCATCACTATGGAAGAGTTTGTTACAAATAGCTATATTGGCACCAAGTGGGAGTAGGCTTCAGTGTTTTTGGGCTAGAATTAACCTAGTATTGTGTTTACTCCTAAAATTTGATACCACAATATGCTGACCACTCATGGTTCAGAAAATTCCCTCCACCAATGCTGGCCATAGCCTGAGGGAGCCAGATTTGAGATGCAACCTGTACTGGAAATTACTGACTTGAAATCGGCCAGTAAGAAAGGACAAGGACCTACCATGTGGATCAAAACTTGGCTAAACAAGAAAGGATACACAGTTAACCAAACAAGAAGCCAAGTGCCAGAAAAGTGCAATAGTAAAAAATGGTTACACTGATGGGGTATGTAGAGTAACTATTAGTTCCCATAACAATGATGTAGTCAGATATCATGTTTTATCTAAGAATTCAAGAAATGACCAAATGAAAACCACACTAACTCGACACTGTAAACAGCCATGAAACCTAAAGAACGTACAACATATACATGGTAAATGTATGAATGTAATAAACTGCAACGTCATGTAGCACGTTCAACTTGTAGTCATGTAGCTATTCTTGACTTAACTTTACCAGTGCTGGACATAACATTACATTACAGGTATGTCAGCTGGACAAATACACAGTAATGCTGCAGGTGGTTCCAGTACACTTACAGACTTCAGTAGCTATGCAGTCACTGAAAGGAAATGTGGCAAAATCATGGGCTCTAGCAAATTACAAAGTGAGTTTGCTAAAAACAACCATCTCAATGACCCTCAGATGATACTCCCCAATGCCATCTTTGATACCCTCATAAAGACCGACCATTAAATGCAGCCACTGCCAAACCCCCTCAACCCCACTATAGACATTCCCCAGCACCCTTAGAAAATGACTAAGCCATTTACATGAAACATAACAACAGACCAACCTCAACCCTACGAGCCACAGGCAGCCCACAACCAACGCGGAGCTTGAGAACACTCAGCACTAGTTTTATAATCACCAACATTCACATATTGTGACTCTATTCAGTTATAGTTCTGTTACACACATACGAAGCTCATACAAGAAGAAGAATAAGTTTCATCATTTAAAAGGATAGGCTACAAGCTGAGCTAATAGTAACCACCTGTGCCTGCATCTACACACCCAGCTCTAGGTAAGCCGGGAAGACGACCCAGCAAGTGCCATTATTTCACACACTACATGGCACAATGAACACTTCAACTCCCAAAACGGTTAGTACACCACCTTATATCTTCCACTTTATACATGTGCTACACAATAATGATATTTGAACACGACCATTAAAAGGCTACCCTATATTCTCCACAGGTAGTACCACACTATGAATGACTCATACTAACACGCGCTGAATGACCAGCTAACAATAACTAAACACAGAGCTGTGCATCTAAGGATGGTCCTACCGCCCTCCACGAAGGTCAGCACTAATTCGCAGATAGACAGAGGACCACCTGAAGCCCTATACTCAGAACATTCAATGGTTACACACAACTCAGCGGTACCAGAAGAGCAACATTAGGCCTAGTGCTTTAGATCACCTTACTTTAGTTATTTATTCCACTTGTTTATTTACCCTTTTATTATTCCTTACATTACTTCTCACTCCCTCCTTGCTTTCGTCCCGACCCACACTGGCTTTACTTTGTGATACTGAACAGACTAATTGTAAAGGCTTGACCTGATTTATTATAACAGTGAATATAATAACAAAATTGGATAGATTAATGACCTAACTATACTATAGAAACCACATTTTGTACAATACTGCACACTGTATATATATATATTTGGATAAGCATATGTGTACATATAATTTTTACACACATAATATGGTAACTACATTAGCATAGACATAAAATAGAATAGCAGCATCCCCATGCACCCACACCTCCCAACCTCCAAACACACACGAGATCTCGTGCCTACCTCACCTCCCACCACCACTATACACAGCACATAATAAATCTAGTATAACTGTTTACTAAGTATTTCATGTACAACTTGAAGACGGCCATTGTCAAGCGCCAAAACATGTAGTCATACCTTATGTAGTATATTATTTACATACTTCTACCAACAAATAAAGTTCTGTTAGACAAGTACATACACTCCATTTTAGTTAATCTAATAACACAACGGGGATAACAAACCTCATGATGGTGTGTCCATGTCTAACCACCCTCTGAAATGACTAGTTAAAATTCTAATTCCATGTACAAACGACAAAAATTTTCTGGCTGAAATTAAATATCATTATTAAGTTTCTGTATAACATATTTTGGTCACTGCACAGCTCCATTTAGTGCACAATGCTGCCAAATTTCCAAACATGGAAAATACAGATTGAGTCTAGAACAAATGCTACATGGAAATCAGATCAGTGAAAATGGGATATGCATCAATACAGTAATATTCACAACAGAAAAATGACAGAAATGGGTTACAGCCTGTGTAAGCTAGAAAGATAAGAAATGTCCAAACTAACCACTCTTACCACAACCCATACAATAATACCAAAAGTATGAAATGTCCTAGATTGCAAGAAACCCAATGAAGGCCAAGTTAGCACCCATCACTTGAGCAGTCTCTTAATAGAAGACAACAAAATTTGTAGCACATACATGTTAAGACCCTTATGAGACCAGTGATGTAGAGGGCAACAAAGTGCACCTGATCCAAGTACGTCAGAACAATCGGAGAAATCAGTTGCGGATGTATAAGCAGACAATGTGACATCCTTGAAAGGTCAGCTGTATGAGCAAGTTCACAACCAGTTACAAACAGAAGCAACCAGACTGCACAACCAGAGATGAACAGCAATGGTGAAGTCCATTATTTCTAGATGTATGTTTCTCAATTTGATTTAAAACCTTACTAGCAGAAACATACTGGATAGAAGCCTGCATGTAATTATTCTTCTCTGATAACCTTAAATATGAAGGTAAGTCACTAAACAACAGGAATTTTATAATCATTTTTTACACGAGTACTTATAGAAATTGTTTGTGTCTTATTTTTGGACATAGTACCCTTGCTTCGCAACACACTTGGTCCACCTGTCCACAAGCTTGCGGATGTCCTCTAGAAAAAAGCTTTTGGAATGGCCCTTAACCAACTTTGCACCGCCTCCATTACCTCATTGTAATCTGTAAACTTCTGGCCCCGCAAATGTTCTTTCATAGGTCCAAACAAGTGAAAGTCCAATGGCGCCAAGTCTGGACTGTATAGTGATTGTTTCAAAACCTCAAATTTCAGAGTATGTAGTGAATCCACTGTATGCACAGCCGTATGGGGACAGGCGTTTTTGTGAAGCAACAATAGTCTTTTTGAGAGAAGTCCCCTTTATTTTGGTTGTATCACAGGTTTCAACTTGTTCACTAGCATGTCACTGTATCGAGCACTAGTCACAGTTTGACCCTTTTCTGGAAGCGCACCAATACAGGGCCACTGACATCCCAGAAGATGGTCAGCAAGACTTTCCCAGTGGAAGCCTGTGTCTTGAATTTTTTTTTGGCTGGCGGAAGACGGGTGCTTCCACTGCATCAATTGCCTCTTACTCTCTGGTTCATAATGGTAAACCCAGAACTTGTCTCCGTCACAATTCGATGGAGGAAAACATCTCCTTCAAGAGCACGACAGTCCAAAAGTTCCTGACAAATCATCTGCTGTGCACGCTTGTGATCATTGGACAACTGCCTTGGGACCCATCTGCTACACACTTGCCTACACCCGAGGTCATCGTGGACAATATTGTATGCAGAGCCGTGACTCATGTAGAATTCTACGGCAATTAAATTAATAGTGACATGCCTGTAGTCACGGATTCATTGCTCGATCTGCCGTTTCACTGTCTCAATTGCCACTCTAACTGGTCTCCCGCTCCGGTGTTCGTCACTGACGTTTTGTCTTCCGTTTTGAAATCTTTCCACCCATTCATACCCCCTGACTCCAACAACTGTCTCCATACTGAACCTTCAATCTTCTGTAGATTTCAGAAGGTTTCACACCCTCTGACCACAAAAAACGAATAATGCTTTATTGCTCTTCCACAGTGTAAGTTGACAGTCGAGCGGCCATGTTGTACGAGCTATTGCACAGGCTCATACTGCTCGATCATCATGACCCCTATATGGCATATTGCTAAGGAGCCATTTTGTGTCCTGAAATAAGATTTTTCATTGTGCATACTTTTCCATGCAATTTAGAATAAAATCCGTTATTTAATGACTTTCCCTCATAGTAATAACATAAAACATACGAAAGATGATAAGTCAGTAGTTATAGTATGGTCTACCGTGAACATGGTGTGTGAGTTATCTTTCCTGATTGCAAATAGCAAGACTGCTGTATAGTCCATATGTTCAATTGTTTAAAGCATGATCCTTATGTACATACTTCTGATTTCTTCAAAACACAGTCATGCCTGGATACCCTTGACATAACCCCAGCCACTGTAGTAATTGGAGACTTTAATGCTGCCTCCCCAAGCTGGGGTTATAATTATTACAACCATGCTGGAAGAACCATAGAAGAATTCCTCAACAGCCAAAAATTAGAGCTTCTGTACAATCCAGAAGATAAGAAAACATTCCTACACTACTCAGGTAGCACCACAAGCCCTGATCTCACCATGGTATCTTCTGATATCTATGAAAACAGTCAGAAAGCAGTTTTAGAAGATTTGGGAAGTAGTCACCGAGCAGTACTAAATCTATTTTATTGAAGGTTCCAACAAACAAACCAAATACCCCTGTTACGTGGAACTTCAGAAAAGCAAACTGGATCAAATTCCAAGACCAAGTAGAAATTAAAACGAGTACTATTAACACAAGAAAGTGCACACAAAATGCTTAAAACATTTTGTGAAATTATACAACAGAGTGCAAAAGAAAACATACCTAGAGGCAAACCACGTAAATATAAGCCATTCTGGACACAAGAACTAAATGAACAAAAAAGGATTAGAGATCAAGCCAGACAAAAAGCTGAGAAGTCAAAACTACAGGAAGACATGATAGACTGGTGAAAAGAAAAAGGAAAACTGAAACACCTAACCACACAACCAAAGAGAAATTCTTGGAATATATTTTTGTCAAAAATGAACTATAAAACTGAGACAAAAAGCATTTAAATTTATGAACAAACTTAACAACAGATACTCCCAAAAACAGTCACAACCATTCAAAATACAAGGTAAAGAAATCATTGATGATAAAAAATTGCAAACTGCTTTAATGCCCACAAACTAACAAACAACCTTAAAAAACAAGGAAACACTTTTAAAAGAAACTCCAAGACGCCTGTGAACAATAACTTTAAGGAAATCTTTGACTCGAACTTTTCAGAGGAAGAACTGAAAGAAGCAATCCTCAACACCAAAGTGAAAAAACAGCCCGGACCAGACAATACTTTTCCTGAATTTATCCACAACCTAGGCCCAAAAGAAACGAAGATACTCACAACAATCTATAACAAAGTCTTGAGCTCCAAAGACAATCTCCCAGACGAATAGAAAAAAGCCATCATTGTGCGCATACTGAAACCCGACAAACCCGCAAACCTCAGACGTTCTTACAGGCCTATAGCACTGTCCTCCATACTAGCTAAAATCCAAGAAAGAATGATTCTAGCCCAACTTAACTGGTATCTCGGGAATCAAAACTTACTTACCGTGGAACAAGCAGGTTTCCGACAAAACAGATCTACAATGTACCAGCTGATAAAACTTACACAGGAGATAAAATGGGCCTTCAACCAACAAGAAAGTGTTCTGGCAGTTTTTGTAAACTTCAGTGGAGCCTATGACTCTATATGGAGAGCTAAACTTATTGAGAAACTTAAAAGCATGAATATTGAAGGGAACATGCTAGCATGGTTCTCAAGATTTTTTGATCAGACGTGGACTAAAGTTAAATATGGCGAAACCTTTCCAAAATATAAACAAACAAAAGTAGGGTTACCTCAGGGAGCAGTGACAAGCACCACACTTTCCAACGCATACATCAATGACCTTCCAAACATTGTGAGAAACACCAAAACTAACATATGAATGTATGCTGATGACGTAGTCATATGGGCCTCAACCAAGAACAATGCCAAACAACATAAAACCTTAGAACAAACAATAAACACTGCCCTGAACTCCCTAAGCAAATGGGCGACAGAAAACAATATGGAAATAAATGCCTCCAAAACAGTTTATCAGTTTTTCTCAAAGCACCACAAAAATGACAGCTTTGACCAGAAAATTAACAGCCAGCAGCTACCAAAAAGTGAGAGTACAAAATACCTAGGTGTACACTTGGATAACGAACTATCTTGGAAGAGCCACGTGGAGCATACAATAAATAAAGTCAAACAAAGACTGAGACTTATAAAATGACTCGGTGGAGCTACATCGGGAAGCACACAGGAGACAATGACCACCACATATAAAACATACGTTAAACCACTCATGAAGTACTGAAGCGAAGTCCTTATTACAGCCAGCAACTCTACCCTGCAAGCCCTGGAAACAACACAAAACAACGCACTAAGATTAATAACTGGAGGCGTGAAAACCACACCAATCCTTGCACTACAACTGTACATGGGTCACTTATCAATCACTTTTAAAATAAAAGAACAAGCCACTGTTTCTCTGACAAAAATTAAAGCACTAGCAAAGACCACTCGAGCAACCAAGACACTAGACCAACAGCACCTCAAGACCCAGATGCTAACCTTCAACGCAGTCTACAGATACCCAAAACAACTACAAATATCAACAGAAGTAGAACAACCCCTATCACCAACAACTGCCCCTACAGAATACCCTCCAGAAGAATACCTGAGGATTTACGCTGATGGATTGTTATCGAAAACAGACGGAAAAGCAGGAGCAGGAATTCACTCCAAACTATTCTCCCATTATATTTCAGTAGGAAGCAACAGAACTAGTATTGACGGAGAAATAACAGCAATAGCCACGGCACTGCTACAACTACTCCTCAGACGAACGGTTTTCAAAAAGGCCGTCCTCCTTGAGGACTCTAAATCTGCCATCCAAACTGTAGCTTCAAACAAACAGGCCACAACCCAAACAGTAAAAGAAGCAAGAAGAACAATAAAACTACTCAAGAGACAGGGCAAGACAGTTGCCTTTCAGTGGGTCCTCTCACACATAGGAATACACAGCAATGAAACAGCCGACCTACTGGCAAAAAAAGGAACCACACTTCAAAACAACAAACACCACTTAACTTTGAAACAATTAAGAGACTCATAAAACAAAAAACACATGAAAAATTCTCCCAGGAAGCCACTGCCTTATCCAACAAGACACAGTGGCAAAACATTAAAACTACATGGGAAAACAACAAAAACAAACCCAGAAAACAAGCAGTCGCAAATTTCCAGCTCAACACAGGTCACGACTGTCTTGCAGCACACCTCCACTGCATCAAAATCTTCAGCTATAACTAGTGCACAATATGCAAACTGAAGAACACAATAATGGACAAAGTTCACCTCCTTGTGTGCCCAAAATTGGACCATAGTTCTAAAGAATTACCAAAGCTGTATTGGGATGCCAAAAGATTAATGGAATAAATCCAAGATCTGCCATTAGACGACAACAACAACAACAATTACAGTTATGCGTTAGGCAGCACAACTCAAAATTAAAATATTCAAATGTATCCTCTTAGGTAAAATCAACTGAGGAGCCTTTAACAGATCATATCTACGGATTTTGCATGGCAGACAGTGAACACAATTTTAGTTACTTTAGTAGTAACATGTGTGGTATAACTTTTCAACCTCAATAATGTTACCTGAATATGACCTACAAGGTAAATCTCCTTGAAAATCTGTAAATTGTAACTGGCAATTATCATCCAGTACCCATATTTTATATCTTGGCCAGCAAGTGTTTCTTCCATAGGAAGAAATGAAAGAGAAGGACTAACAGCTGATATTACTGATGTGTGTATAACGTAGTACCTGCTAACAGGTATCAGCAGACTGTGCACTATATTATGCTATGTCATTACGAGAGGACACTTACAGGACATATAATGGTAAATCAAAGTTATGGCTTTTTTGTAAAGATGTTAAGATATGGAATATACTTATTTTGTATATGCTTCATCCAGCTAAAACACCTAAAAGAAAGTGTTTCATCTGAAGCCATTAAGTCACACAACTCAGCTATGGCAACCAAAACAATTTCACACAAATGGTAGGTGCAGTTCCAGGTAAAGAGTTACATAGCTGAGGGCTAATGTAACACTAAGCAGCAGAAACAAACTTTGAAAGGGGTGGCCATAACTGTATGACTGTCAGTGTAACACAATACACCATAAATAAATTGGGCAGGTCACTGGTATTGCACCAGTCGTGATATTCAGTCACAGAACCCAAAGTTTCATATCTGTGTTCAGAGACAAGTGAAACTGGACCCGAATGTGAGCCAGTTTAATCCACATCACACCTTTAAAACTTACTTCTTTGAAAGTCAAATTTCATATTGTCTTCTTCACTTAGAATTTTTTGAACCACAAAGTGAACATAACCAAATGCATATAGTGTCTTTACTTAATTAATTATTGCATGCACAAGACATAAAATATGGACTGTATAGTTCACTATTCCATAATTCCAATTACACAATAACAGATGTAGCCTGTAACATGGGTGTTAATCACCATCTGTATCATGAAAAACCTGCAGCATACTTTTGAAACACCAGATTATGATAACTACTTTATGACATAAAACTATTCAGTAGTGTAATTATGTATTATATATTGTTTTTCGTACATGAAGACATTTTCAAAATGGGTTAAAACCCCAATGTAATGTACTCTTGTGGTTACACTTTACAGTGTTGCTTTGAAACATACAGAGCAGACATGTCACGAGCAAAGTCTGCAATGGAAGAAAGCTGCCACAATTTAGGTATTTTATGAAATACTGATATTTTAATAATATTTATTAAGAATTATAATATATAAAATAATTTTATGCTTAAAGCATTTTCTGTCTGACTCTCTTTTACATCCAGTATGACGTATGAGCACATAAGAGTGCATTATAAGATTCACCAGAAGTATCAGAGTATGAGAAATATAATGGTCTAATTAACCCCTCAAAGATGTTGGTGTTATATTCCAATTACTGCACAGAATAGAATGATTTTAACTTTATACTACCCTTTAATGCATTCATGACCATAATGTACAATGAGGTATTGGCATATGACTAATTAAAGGTCTGTATAGTGAACCTAACTGTATTGTACAATCAGTACTCCTGAAGTCAGAGTTCAGATATATTAAGAGAAAGCTAATACGAATTGTGTTAAACCAAAAACAAATCCTGGTTTGCTGAATACTGAAAGCATACAATTAAAGTGCAGCAATGAAAATCAAAAGTACTGCATATTCAAGTGCAATATCTTCCGGCAATTATCTATGAATAATTCAATTGAAACCAATTAAATAGCTGTTTATTTTAAAATAATAATTCCTATAATATGCTCCAATTGGCCTGTTAAAGGTTCTGGACAACACCATTTCCAATTTTTGGTGGATCCCATCATTTACTCTCCAAGTTCTCACTTAAAAAAAAATTTTGTGCATGTTCATGCTGCTGTGAAGACTGTTTAGGTGTTACATAGATAATAATGTTTATTAATCACAAACAAAATAGACTTATCAGGTAACTACCGATACCTCTGATTCTGTATCATATATTCTTGAATATGTTTCAGTCCCAACTGAAATATCATCAGGGAGATTACTTACTTACAACATGAAGCAGAGTCCTTCTTGAGTAGCTAACCGTTTTTCAGCTAGTCAAGAAATTCCCTGCATTTTATGGAACCCGAAGCTTCATTACCACCTTCACAAGTGCCTGCCACCTGTCCCTATCCTGAGACAGATCAATCCAGTCCATACCACCACATCCCACTTCCTCAATATCCCATCTATGCCTCAGTCTCACAAGTGATCTCTTTCCCTCAGGTTTCCCCACCAAAACCCTGTACATGCCTCTCCTCTCCTCCATTTGTGCTACATGCCACACCCAATACATTCTTCTCAATTTTATCACCATAACAGTGGGTGAGGAGTACAGATCATTAAGTTCCTCACTATGTAATTTTCTCCACTCCCGTTAGCTCGTCCCTCTTAAGCCCAAATATTCTCCTCAATACCCTCAGCCCATGTCCCTCCCTTAATGTAAGTGATCAAGTTGCACACCCATACAAAACAACAGGCAAAATTATAGTTCTGTACATCTTGATTTTAAATATTTGGACAGCAAACTACAAGACAAAAGATTCTGCACTGAATGATGGCAAGCATTCCCTGACTTCAACCTGCTTTTAATTTCTTCCTGAATAGAAATTGAGTTCTTATGGTTGTTCCCAAAAATTTGAACTGTTCCAGCTTCAAAGGAACTATTATCAATCTTTATACGGTAACTTCATCCTGTATTCTGATCTCAAGACACAACCATGTACTTAGTCTTATCAGCATATACTTCTAGTCCAATCTGCTTACTAGTAACTACTAGGGCTTCTGCAATTTTCTTTATACTATATACGCTTCCTCCCAATATATTAACATCACCAGCATAAAGCAGAAGGTGATGAGTACCATTTCCTTTCAAATCATCCTGGTTTACCTGAACCCTCCTAACGGTGTACTCTAAATCAAAGTTGAAAAGCAATGGCGATAAAGCATCTCCTTGTTTCAAACCATTCCCAATAGGAAACAAGTCAGACAGATGCTTGTCTACCTGGACTCTGCTATTGGTTTTATTCAGTCAGGGAGATTACAATAAATAAATGAGACTAAGTATATATTTACACTGAACTGCAAAAAGTTTTATCTGGCCTATGTACTATTGCATACCATACAAACTTGCACTTGGTTATGATGTAGTATATACAATTCCACAATATCAATGAAAGTACAGAACCAAAACACCAGAGAAGTGTATGTTGTTGGCAGTTAATAAACACAATATATCAAACATTTGAAGAAAAGACAGAGGAAAAAAGGAAAACAGAGCAAACTGTATAATGAGCATATTCACCATTTGTACTTAGCACAAAATATTACTAGGACAATCAAGTCAAGGTGAATGAAATGGTCATGATGTAACAGAAATGGTAGAGATAAAAATGAAAGATACATGGCAACTTTTACTTGGAAAATCTGAAGAAAAGGTACCATTTGGAAGAACTAGGCACCAATGGGTGCATAGTAGGAAAATAAATCTAAAAAAATAGGACTCAGGCTATGTATTAGATTCAACAGGTTCATGAGAGGGCACAGTGGTAAGCCATGTGAACATGGTAAAGAACCTTAAGGTTTACAGAAGGTGCATAACTTGTTGAGAAGCTGAGGTAATATCAGCTTCTTAAGCAATCAGGTAAAGGTAGCTAATCACAAAAAAGGAGGGGGGGGGGGCAATGGTACAGTAAACCCTCGCTCATTTGGTCACAGTTAATCCGTATGTCAGATAATCCAGATTGACAAACATGAAACATTATATTCACAGCCGAGTACACACTTAAAAAAGACACATGGGATTTAAGAAGGCACGTGAGTCACTCTACAATGATGATGGTGTAGAGACAGACAAAACATATACTATATTGGTATCAAGTCTTGCTTGTTGTTCAGTACCATTGCTGACGCAGATGCTATTACTTGTAATGTTTCACTTACGCATCTGACAGAGGAAGAAATCGATGCAGATGTTGTTCAGGCTTATGCTATGGAAGGTCAGATAATGAACTAGATGAACCACAAGCATATACAATTAACAAGAAACATCTTAGCTCTGCAAGAGGTGACAATGACACAGTAATCATTATCTGGACTTCACAAAAAATCAAGAATTGCAAGCAAATTATAAACACCTACAATATGTGAGGGAGATCCTAATTAAAGAACAGCAGCAATGTCTGGCAGTTTCTTCCAACCAGCAAATCTTGAGTTTTCTATCAATGAATATATGTATATAATGTATCTTTATCAGTTTTCAAATAAGGGCTCCACAGTGATATTTTTTAATTTATTTTGAAATTATATAAATTAATACATGGGTATTTAATTACCTTATCAACACTACCTACATCATTAAATTTTCCATTTATACATGTTCTAAAAAGTTTTCCATTTAAACATGTTCTAAGTCTTTTGTCTTTTACGGCTATCTTTTGCTGTGCTCATCCAGATTATCGCCTAATCCAAATGAACTCACCCTCCTATTAATTTGGTTTAAAGAGGTTTAACTGTGCTGTGTAGCTTACTGATGCATTGATGAAATCAGTCTTGCACACACTTAATTAAGTAACACATTCTTAGATTAGTAAAATATACATTTGAACAAATATATATATATTTATATATATATATACAGGGCCACTGAAAATGATGGACCTAGGTTCAAGAGGTAATAACATGTATGTGAAGAGAAATTCAGAGATGAGGTTTCCTGTAACATGCTCACTAACTCAAAAAGTTCTCTTAATCATGCATGTGCACATCTTTTTATGCATACATCATTCACAAAAAGAAGCTGAATGCAATTCACAACAATGACTACTTTTATGGCGAGTGATGTTCACAGATGAGACAACAATCCATGTGAGTGGTCAAGCAGTCACAACTGCTGCATTTAGGGGCAGAAACAGCCACACAAAATTTACAAGCATGTGCAAGACTCCCTGGAAGTTAATGTGTGGTGTGGCATAATGCACGGTGCCAAAGACACTAGGATGACAAACATTTACCTGGATATGTTACAACTTTCCATAAAATGACAGCACTGAACAAGAAGAAGGCGAAAATTTGTGTCAACAAGATGGAGCTCCAAGAGGTACGAAATGCCCTGAACATCACATTTCCTAATCAGTGAATCAGAAGACGCGGACCAATGCCATTGCCCTGATGAAGTCCAGACCACTCATCAAGGATTTTTTTCTGTGGGGATTTATAAAATATCTTGTTTATATCACGAATATCCGACATTTTCATCTACGACACAGAACACAAATGTAGTGGCAGTCATTTTAATGAACATGGCAAGAACTTGAGAAGCATCTAGATGAGGTCTTAAATACTGGGATGTGTATGAAGTGGTGATTGGCAGTTAGTTACCAACGTTTTGGAACAACCTATCAATCCCATTTTCAAGTGTCAAGCAGATGTGACTGACAGTTTGTCCCAAAACATTATTAATTAAATACCAATCAATGCTCTGTAACATCCCAGAAAAGTGAAGATTTCAGTTACACTGTGGCATAAGCCCAAAATCACATACACCATCTATATGTTTGCAGAGAAACACACGGTGCTCAAACTAAGATCTTTTAAGGTACGCATGAAAACTTCATTAGTTGAACATGGCACAGCAAATTCCATCTCTACATCAACCTTCTCACAAATGCTACATTCAAAACTAGGCCCATTGTTTCAACGATCTTGTACATACACATGTATGTACATATGTGCATACATGTGTGTGTGTTTGTGAAACCTGCAGGACAGTCTGCCACTTAACACCTGAGGCAGTTCAATTTACTTCACATCTCCAAACCCATTTCTCTAACATCCATTTAATATTTACCTCTGACCTACCTTGGTCCCTCAAATGCTACTCATGCGAACTTCTCCAACAGAACTTCAGCATACATTTATTATGTTGTATATGTATATGTCAAAGGCCATGTTACCTTGCTTTAATACCAGGTGGTGGATACAGATTGATAACCATTATTTTTACCTAAAATATCATTTACAAATTGGCAAAACTAGTACTCTGAGAGAAGTGTATTTTGTTTATTCACTTACCTGTCAGAACCTGATGCTGAACCTGAACCTGATCTGGAGGCAGAATTTGAAGAGGCACTGCTCTTTGACTCATTTTCAGAATGTGAACCAGAGTTCTTGTCCGATTCAGATCCAGATTCCTGGCCTGATTCTTCTCCAGATTCAACCTACAGTTGTAGAATAATTTTAGGAAGTTCACAGCATATGTATAGGATAATGAAGTACAAAGACATTCATCTAATATGATCTTTTCACCAAGACTCTACTTCCCAACACCAGCAACATAACCACACACAACAAAGATGAAGACAAAAGAGAATACTCAACATCTATATAATCCTCAAAAATTACAATTTGAACTGCAATATGACAAAAATTTGAATCACTGCAATATGTTCCACATTAATATAACTAATGCACAGTAAGATGTAGGAGAAAATACTTTATTTGGAATAGCAACGTTTGATAAATACATGCCAAGCAAGAAACGATCAGAAAGGGCCACCCCTGAAGTTCATTTGATGAAATGTCTATTCCCTGTGGTAAAAATAGTCTATAAATTGAAAACTCTGAAGAACATGACAAGTTTTTACAGTTTAATTAGATTAATCAATTAAAAGAGTGACTGGGCATTATTTGAGGAAACTGGTGCACTACACCATAAATGAATATGAAGCCAGATGTTCTAAATTTCAGTCATGAAGCAACATTCCCAAGGAAAGAGTGTTCATAAGGGTAAAATGTATGTATATGAATGGAGTGTCACACAATAGCATGAAAAATGTGTTAAAGAAATTCACTGGAGTTTGAAAAGCCATGTAAAAATATAATAAAAGCATAATTACAAATGTACCTCATGAGACAAAACTATCATTATAACAAAGGTACCATGTTTCTGTTTACCAAGGCAATACAAATGATAATGGTACTGCTGTTTGTAAAAATGTCTGAATCATCCTGGTCGGGATCAGACCTGATGCATAACAAACTTTCAACTTCATTCTATGAAAGCTGTACTAGATTGGAGTGTATATACTTGTCTAACTCAACTGTATGATGGTAGAGATATGTATATAACTTATTACATAAAGAACTACATGTTTCGGCCCTTTTCATTGCCCCTCTTCAGGTTGATAAATGAAAAACTATATTGTGAATAGTCTTCGATCAATGAACCTACTCTAACTATAGATACTACATTTATATAAAGTTACACACTGTATATTTATAAGTGTACATGTACATATAATCTCTACAAACATAAGATGATACCATAGATCCAACTATACTAACCAAGAATAACAAAAATAGCAGAACCCATGTACCCACACCACCCATCCTACACAACACATGCGAGATCTCGTACCCACTTCACCTGTTACCTCCCCACTGTGTACAACCCACACATGTCAAGTATAGTTGCTTACTAAGTTTTTTCATTTATCAACCTGAAGATGGCCAATAAAAAGGATAGAAACATGTAGTTGTTCTTTATGTAATAAATTATATACATACCAGTACCATCATATAGTTGTGTTAGACAAGTATATACACTCCAATCTAGTTTAGTTATAAACACAACAGGGATGACAAACCTTGATTATGAAAGCTCTTTCCTTGCCAGGGTTTAAAACCAGTCCATAGTCAATTTGAGTATGGTATAGTGAACAATGTATACAGGGTGTCCTGAGGGGGAATGTACCAGACTTCGGGAGAATGTTACTTAAGTTAAAGTACACCAATATAACCGTTGCGGAGATAATGGCAAGAAAAGTGTGGTCTTCTTGCGGTTCCACATACTGTACCTGTTTCGCATGATGTGTTACCCGTACACTGTGCATTTCCATCCTTCAGTCTACTGCCGGGTCAAGCGCACCCACGCTGACTTCAGTATCAACAGTTGTTACTGTTACAGTTAATTGTGAGTTGTAAAAATGCCTTTTGTGTTTTCCCACGTGGAATATTCTGACATGCATTTTGTGTATGGATTTTACGATGGCAATGCACGTGCTGCTGTTGGTGAATATCAAAGGCGTTTTCCCGATCGAAGGATTCCGTCTAGGGGTGTATTTTCTCGTATTCCCCAGACTATGTGTGAGATTGATTTTCTTCCAGGTGTTGCTGTGCAGTCTGAAAGGGGGGTGGTACCACTAATAAACACACGAGACAACATTCTTGAGATGGTTCAGAGACGTCCACGACTGTCCACTAGTAGAATTGCCTCTCACATCGCCGTGTCACATATGCAGGTGTGGCGAACTCTACATGAGGAAAATGTTTACATCCTTATCATTATCACAGGGTACATCTGTAACTAGGGGACCCTGCTCAACATATGGATTTGTGCCACTGGATAACAGCACATCCCCAACTGTTAAGTGTCCTCTTATTCACCGATGTGGCGTCTTTTACCCAGGACGGTATAATTCACGAAATTTGCATACGTGGTCCCATGATAATCCACATGAAACAAGTGTAACCAAGTTCCAAAGGAGATTTTCAGTGAATGTATGGTGTGGTGTGCTTGGTAACAAGTTGATCGGACCTTTTGTCTTTGACAACAATAAACGGGAAACGCATATGAATTCTTCCTTAAGAATGAGTTACCAGGTTTGTTGGAAAACATCCAGCTAATGATATGGAGCCAAATGTACTTCAAACATGATGGGGCTCCCCCACATTACACTCGGCACGTGAGAGAGCACTAAACGAATCCTTCACTAACTGCTGGCTAGGTCGTGGTGGTGGACCCGTTCTATGGCCACCGCGGTCGCCAGATCTTACACCACTTGATTATTTCTCTGGAGGCACATGAAGACATTAGTGTATGAAACTACCGTCGATTCAAGAGCAGCACTGCACCATCGTATTTTTGTGGTGGCAGAACACATTCGCAACCATCCTGACAACATCGTGTCTGCTACTCAGATCCTATTGACATGTGCCGAAAACTACATAGCAACTGGAGGAGGGCACTTTAAACAATTAATGTAAAGCAGGTACTGTATTTTAGTACTGACAAGTAGTAGGCTAATATCAAAATCCGCAGTCAATAATGGTAAATGAGTACTTCAATAGTGCTGGATATTCATGAGTCATGTAAAGTGTTTGGAACCCTAAGAACAACTACATTAGTGAGAGTGTTTATGTAGTTTAATTGAATGGCTCTATGTCAATCAGATGTTAATTATATGTTAAGTACAGATATTAACATTACAGAAACCACATATTCCTGCCAGTTTTAATATGTATTTGGTAATGAATAAGTGTGTAACAGCTGTCATACTTTCAAAATTCTCTCGCCATTATCTCCGCAACCGTTCAAATTTGGATATAGGTGCTTTTTGTTATATCGGTGTACTTTAAGGAACATTCTCCCGAAGTCCGGCACATTCCCCCTGGGACACCCTGTATAGGAATGTTCTAGTATGTAAACATTACCATCAAACTCTTATACAGTAACATGAACAGCATGATGTCTAAAAGTAATTTATCGCCAGCATTCATGACATGTACATGGGACACAGAGTCTGCTTTCAAAATTTAACACTAATGTGACAGCACAAGCCTCCAGAAATATAATTCGTATGTACTGGAAGTTTACAAAATCCACTCATCCAGTCACACAATATGTTCCATACAGATAGGTAAAAGCTCAAAATTCAAGTCGAATTATAAGATCAGAGAACATCACTCTAATCCTTCTTCTTCTTCTTTAATCTAATACATGATAATAAACCAGTTAACTTAATTTTCTGCCTACTTTACTCCTTATGAAAAACAAGTACGCTCAGCTCCCTCTTTTACCTATAACTAATTTGTCCATTGTAATAAGATCTGGTACAGATGTTATGACATCAGCAGTTATCCCACATACCTGTTAATTTCTTACAACTTGTAGTAATGACACAGTGGACACACAAACTTATGTAGTGGGAATGACACACTACTACTCAATGTAGTCTGAAATTATGCCACATGGAATTTCAAATATATACAACTTTTATTAACACATTTTGACATTATTTATTCCATGCATTTTGACTGAATGGTTCGTCCATTACACCAACAAATCTACCTAACACAAATACAGTATTACATGGCTCCTACACGTTTCAGAATTGTTTCCACCATTCGCAGTGAGATCTACATCAAGATTTAAAACTTACTGGAATACAACAGATTACAAAAGGAATGCATAGTACAGTATTCTGTGAACAAAACAGTATTTTAAAAGTATGATATATTAAAACAATAAGAACAGTATTATGGTGTTTTCATTAAATATGATTAAGAAGTTCTATGTTTTTATGCTGTAGTTTTTCATTTGTACACAAACATATAAATTATCTTCAAACATCCAGGGATCTTCAGCACATGCAAAATGATGATTTTTACAAACAACCGCATCCATCTGGTCACACAACATTACAACCCATGAAGCAATGAGCCCTCATAAAGTTGCTTAACCAGGCCAGTTACAATGAACTACTTTAAGGTATAATAAGAAAAATAAAGTTGTCCCTGTACATACCACAAAGGCACATGGCACAGTGGAGGCACAGCTCCATTCACTCTTAAGCTCAGCATTACATGTGGGTGATACAGGTTGTATTAAGTAGAGGTTGATGCAGCAGGGCAAACCACAATTTCTTACCCACGAACAGTACAATAACACAAACGAAATAAATCGCACACCAAGTTTACTTGGAGTCTATGAATAAGCACCACCACTGCATCCATTGAAGATTCATACCACGCACATTACACTAATTTGGATTTGTATAGGTTACATTTCAAGACTGACTATGTAGTGTATGATGATACACACAGAAGGCCGAAATATGATAGTTTTCCCTGTACATGCATCACTAATCCACTGATATTGTCATAACAATAAATCTATGTGGCAAATTTTAAAATAAAGTATCCCTTCTTTATGATCTATAGAGAAGATGGAGGCAGCAAAGCCCTCTGGAATACCAGTAAATACATGCCAGTCTATAGAATATCACATCCCAGACAAGAAACTCCACCAATACAAACATGAGAACCTCAAATCCCACGAATCTGAGCATGCCTGATATCATTAACTGGCAAAACTGTGTCTACACATATGTTATTAATTTTCACATTACTATACCACCTGACAACATGGACTTTCTGAATAGGATACTATATCATGAGTTTCTTTATAGGATGCTATATAACCTGGTGTCTTTAGTTCCCTGCTTTTTCTATGACCATTGACAGATGAGTCCTGCCTAAAAATACTGCACAAGCGTAAGTACCTGGCTCAGAGTTACAAGTTGACAACTTAAAAGACTTGTACTTCAAACATGCTTGAGAACCTGCACAGTTTGCAAACACTGTTAGCTCTTTTTCAGTAAGCGTATTTCTCACACAATGAACGGAATTGAGGAGGTTCCAAAGATTGGCCATCCCAATCTTTGGAAGTAGTGTCAAAAGATTTATTAGATGGGGTACAATAAATAATAATGCAACAAAGCGCATGGATGAATCCTACCTAGAATCATACTAAGCAGACCACACTGATGCAGACACAGAGTTTTGTAAAACTGCTATGGACAGTCAATGAAACATTTAATCACACCACACATGCTGTAAGTGGCCATTCTGACAAAGTTACAAGAAGAGAACAAAGAGTGTTATTTACCGAATACAAAGTGTTACTCCAATTTAAATATTATCCTTACTGTTCATTTGAGCATAGTCCTCAGAAGCAAGGTGACTTATGCACTTCTGTAAAGATACGTCCCCATTCCCCTTCATGGAAAACATTCTCTTACATACAAAAACAACAGTTATCAAAATAATTATTTTAAGAATTCACATAGCTGTCTTACAATTCAACCATCAATTATGGACAGCATTTTTTTTTTTTACATAAGAAAATCTCATAAGCAGTTAAAACAGTTTCATTTCTTATAAACAGGATGCTGTTATAAGTGCTAAGAGGTCACTGGTGTGATAATATTCTCATATGTCAACTAAGGATAAGAGTGATAACTCACAGGACAATTTCTATGAGGAAATGGAACAGGTAGGTATTCAATTGACCCTTTGGTACCAATTTTTTTCCTAAAAAAATACTGCCTGGAAAAATCTCCCTTTGCACTTGGGTTGACACAGGAGAACAGGTGCAGGTGTGTGTGTGTGTGTGTGTATATATATATATATATATAGAGATACACATACCATGCCAAATAAATGTCACATTTTGGCACAGACTTTAGTCAACTTCAGCACTTTCAACAGCAGACTGCACATCAACTACAGTCAATGTTAGGTTGCAAAAGGGTTAGTTCCCCAAGTACTACATGAAAACTTAGTTTGGAAACCAGTGCTAAATTAAGGAGAAACGATGCTTTCAAACAAATGGAAATAAGATTTTAACATAAAAGCAGTAAAATGCAGCAACATATAAAAATCTGGTTATGATGAGCAAATGTCCTCACATCAAAACATTCACAATACTCCTGGACCTTTCCTGACTAAAAAACTCACTATCACACTGTTTACACCTTGATAAGATAGCAGAAGCTACTGACATATGCTACATGTGATATTTTACAGGGAATGAGTGTGATCTCAACACTGGTGGCTACAAAACTCATGAACAGACCGCTTGTAAGTAAACAAGTAAAATGTAAGTCAGAAACATAGATTCAACCTGAAGGAGCAGTACAAAGTGGAAGTTAAACAGCACCAGTTTAGAAGCTCAAACAATTCTGCACCTTTGGAGATCATAAAATCGGTGTTTCTCAACCTCTTTGAGCTGCGACATAGATTGGACCAATTTCTTTATCTTGTGATTCCAAGAGTCAAAAATAAAAGATAGGTGTAAAACATAAATATGGTTTTAGGTTTCCACCATGCAGTAGATGAGGATTCTTACTCTTGAAGATTGGACATATCAGCTGTAGGGAAATGTTCGTAAGAAATTGGCGCTACTTGCTGTGTAATTGCCCAGAATTGCACAGTTCTCTAAAAAAAATGAATTGGCACAAATGCGATTATATCAGTGACTTAATGACATGCATACACATAAATATGTTGTGAAATTAGCAAGCAAATCATTAGTTCTTAATCCACTCAGAATAGGCTATATCCCCACTACCTTAGATTGTAGTGGGGACATGCACTCTACTTGGAAAATATTAGATGAAATATAAAAATTTCATCTCAACAGTCTGGGTCATTACAAATTCAAGAAGCATGAACAACGGTTTCATGAAGAATGTTCAAAATCTGTACATGGAAGGAAGTACATTAAAAAGTAATGGACACAAGATTCAAGCCAAATTAATGCAGATCATTTGAACAAGGTAAGTTGAGAAATTAGTAGACATTTCAGGACCAAAAGAAAATATCTATACAGCAAAACTCAAGAGCTTGAAAACAAACTATAATAATAATAATAATATCATACACTTGTATAGTGATCAATATGAATTTAAGAATGATTATTAGTCCACATTTCACTTATTAAAGGATGAGAAGGGAAACCTGCTTGTCAGTTACTGAATGTACATGGGGTTAATGGCACTAGGGACAATGAAATACAGCTGAGCTACTACTGCCTGAACCCAGAGCCTTTGAGATCAAAATGACTATTGGAAAGCTGCAAAGATAAAAATCACCAGATACTGAAAAAATTCCACCAAAACTGACTGAAACAGGAGGTAGGACAGTACATTCGGAGATACACAAACCTATTAATTGTATGTGGAATATGAAAAATTTCCTTCAGCAGTGGCAGGAGTTAATCACTGTAACTATTTACAAGCAAGGTGATAAAACAGACTGTGGTAATTACTCAGGCACATCACTATTTTCAATTACATAAAAAATTTTACACAACCACCTTCTTGCAAGGTTAATTCAAAATGTACCCAAAATTACTGACTGTCAGTGTGGATTTAAATGTAACAGGTCAAGTTCCAATTGCACAGCCCAACTTAGTTACAATAACACAAAGGGGATGGAATATTTTGTGTCATAATACACAAGTATTGTTCTGAAGAGTATAATTTTGGTGAACAGTGGAGAATGAATTGGTATCACAGAATGTCTGACGCTACGGAAAAGGCATCACATAAACTGAGTTATAACTGGGTTCGACAATATGTTATGCATTCAAAAAACAGGTGGACCATGCCAAAAGTCATGCACAAATAAATTTCACAATCAAGTAAAAGTATGAACATGAAAACAGCATATCAGTCAAGTCTGTACACTGCTTCACTTCTCAACAAAATCCTGTCCTGATAGATGCATTTTTGCCGCTGTAATAGATGTCTGAAAATCACACTGTGGTGGCAGAACTCCATCTAAGCAGTTTACAAATAAAGATGGACAGCTTCTTGGGGTGTCTCACCGGTTGCATAATGTGACCTCATATATTACCTTTTACAAACCTGAACAAATGGTAGTCTGATGGGCCTATGCCCACACTGTATGGTGAATGGGGAGAAGTTCCGAGCCATTCTTCTGAATCCTCACCAAACACACAGATGAGCAATGTAGGCCCATGTGGTGCCACGCTGCAGGATTCTTTTTTCTTTCCTGGATATATCACATAGTGCACAATGAAGATTCTGGAGCACCTTAAGATAATAAGCAAGAATGATGATGGCCCCCTTTGTGGCAAATGCTCGACACCCCACAAAACAATTGCTATTGTCTGAGAGGATGGGCAACGTTTTTGGTTTTGTTTTCTTGGGTGAGGTTGTATCATGGCATTCCATACTGTTGTTTGGTTTCCATGCAAGAGATTACACCAGGTTTCCTGACGTCACCAAGCTTGAAAACATTTGTTACCCTTTATAGCTACTGTGGTAAAAATACTTCTGCTGACATTTCTGCTCCTCTGTTAGCTAATGACCCAGGAGGCATAAATTTTCTTGTATCTGAAATTTACAAAACCTCCTGGACACATGGCGCCCTACTCCAGTCTCTGCTGTCATTACCGCGATTTCCACATGTCGATACTCTCTCCTGTACTCAACAATTTTACTTTGTTACTCTCATCGGAGGAACTTAAATGGCAATCAGTAATAGGGTTAACAGATGCTCTATCCATCTGACACACTGCTAGCATCCATACAGACGTCTCCATTTCCACAATTAAGGTGTGTGTGATTATCCAACACAAGTATTTCCTCCTTAATGATAAATTCAGTCACTGAATGTTGATGAAATTACATATACTTTCCAGCCCCCCCCTTGCACTAAAATATGACCACATTACACAGGCAGGCAACTGGATTTTCATTCAAGTGTGAAATGACAGATGGAGTTAATATTAGACTTACGAGCACGATTCAGGTAGTGCGGAATCAGTGCAATGACTGGGATATGGGCTGGACGATCTAGGGTTCTGATCCCTGAAGGAGAAAGTGGTTTTTCTATTCTCTTAGAGTCCAGACTGGGTTTTTGGCCAACCCAGCACCCTAGTTCATGGGTACTGTGGACTGTTTCCTATGGGGTAGTGGCCTTCGTGCGACTGGCTATCCACCTTCGTTCCCCGTGTCCTCATGGAGTGTACAGGCACAAATTTACCTTTTACATTTTATACAGTGTAGTATGGATAGGCGGACGCTTGTGAGTGCAGTAATGAACCTTCGGGTTCCGTGAAATGCAGGGAATTTCTTGACTAGCCGCAAACCAGTTAGTTGCTCAAGAAGGACTCTGCACCATGGAGTAAGTAAGTATGGATAGGCACAATATGTCTATTTCTATCTGGGGAATGTTCTGAAATAAATACATGGTTTATTGCTGAAACTTTTAAACTTTTTTTCAGCTTATGCCATTAGGAAAAGTCAAGAAAAAGAGGAGAAATGATACTGAATGTGACACATTGGCTCCTGCTTTATGCTGATAATTTATTGCACAAATACATATATACCACACTCCAGCATTATTAGTCGCTAATGAGACTGGTCTGTAAGTAAATGTTGAGAAAATGAAGATTCAGGTCATGTCTTGTTGTAAATGAGAAGTCAATCACACAATAAAAACATGTAACAAATCCTCTGAAAGTGTGGAAAAGTTTATATATTTTAGAAACTGCATTCATGAAGAAATTAAGAGCAGACTGAATTCAGTGAAAGCATGCCCCACCATTTGGTCCATTTCTCATTTGTTACCGCGTAACATAAATATTAAAATACAAAGAACTGTAATTTTTCCTGTTGTTTTGGTCTCACACTGGAGGAAAACAGAGTCTACAAGGGACGAGGTAATGGAAGTGGGGCACGCTACGTAACGAGGAGCTTTATGATCTGTACTGCCACACCAAACACGTTTCGGGTGATCAAAGAATGAGATTGCTCGATAATGTGGCACATACAGAAGGGATGAGACAAGCACGCCGGGTTCTAGTTGGCAAGCTTAAGAGAACCACCTGTAAAACCTAGGTACCGATGGAAGGATATGAAAATGGATATAAAAAAAAAAGTGATGGATGTGGATTGGATTGGTCCGGCTGTGAACAGGGAAAAGTAGAAAACACGTTCAAAAATCTTTGGGTCCATAAAATGTAGCGTGTCTTGTCCAGCTGAGGGACTAGGAGCTTCTCAAGAATGATCCGTTCCAGTCAGCTAGTCTCACGAATCACCATTATCAGTTCCACACACACGCCCTTTGGGAAGAGCCTCCGGTATGCACTGAATAGAAGGCTGACTGGGCCCCATTGGTGGTCTTTGACGCTTTGGATAATGTCGTCCATGGCGCAGCCTAGTTATTATAGCGACTACGCTTGTACGTTTTGTAATAACCAGAAGTAGAACTCATTCCATCACTCCTCCGTCCCGCCAACGCAGTAATCCACCAATTTACGGAACAAATCGCATACGTCCTAAATGTCAATTGCGGCACCGATGTTACGTGCATTACCGCCATACTGTGCAACCTCACGCACAAAGCTTTCCCACTCCTAACTGAAGGTTGCTAGGTCACGGTTAATTGACCTTCCAACATCCAAACTGCATCGGATAGTATTCGTCACCAGATAGCTCAAGCCCGCCATGTCACATAATTCCGTGAAAATATGGTCTACACAACGATTTATTCTCAAACCTGCATCCACTAAAAGCCAGCTCTCTTCGATTACCAACATGCAAGATGGCGGGTATGCAACGTCACCTCCCCTTTCGTTTCGACATGTACAGGCGACACGCCTCGTGATCTCTCGGCTTCTCGCCCACGCTTGCGGAATATGAATATTAAATAACCTTCTTACATTCCGGCTGCAACCTACCAGTTACGTTGCTGCCATAATGTGACGTTTAACAGCATAACGGCATTAACTGTGGTTCCCAAAGAACTCCTAGCAAGCCCCAAATACTATCGAAGTACATTAGGATACGTGTGCAGCGAATCTATTCAACGTAATGCTTTTATAAGCAAGATGGGCATTACCAACCGTTTCTCAATCCCTCTTTCACTGAAGAATACCATCCACCCTCACTGTTTAGTTCGCATATTTAACACAATTAACTTCAAGGTCGTTGTAGTGTTCAAGAAAATTGTCACAGAAATTCACGTAGTTTCTTGATTTACACTACACACATAATGTACCCGTATTTTTCCTATTAAGCCGCTCATAAACTACCCTACCGAAGACGTTCCATTCACACCAGTTAAGTGGGTTGTAACCTTCAGTATTATTATATACAGATGAGTCATGGCCTCTCTTGAGTATTTCTTCACGACAACAGTGATGTGACTTGATCTTAAATATTAGGACATACTAGGCATCACCTTAATCTCTGGAGAATCTACCACTACAACTGTCACTTTCGTAAACTTTACTATCCACAGTAATTTGTAACAGTACATAAAAAGGCAAGGGTGTCAGTATCCAGTATGACGACATATGGGGGACTTAAGGTACAGCTCATTCTTAACCTCGGCACTACCTGGAGTTACGTGGTCTACTTCACTTCCCTGGGTAAGAATCCCAATATACACTGAATTGGAAGCTGTGTGGGACCCAAAGCTGCATTGGACTTTTGGGAAAAGATAGTATTCCATCTCTACTTGTATTCGAACCCTGGACTGTACGTCCTGTCGCCTCAATCATTATCCAAACTAACCCAGCTCCTCGTTTTTCTGGCACTACAGTCCTTGGCGCATCTTAGCCCCTTCCAAGCTCGTCCTCCACTGTTCTTGGACCTGTAATTTACGTCTCCAGTTCTGCACTCCCATATTCTTTAGATCAATCCAACTCCTTACTGTTGCTAATACCATTCACTTACCACACATGTATCTATACCAAAATTAAGAGATCAGACGTCCACTGGATAAAATGCAACCAAATGCATCCAAGTGGGGCGTGGGGTTGGTGTGGCGGTAGAAATCACTACTGAAGAGAGGCTTAGCAGTGGCCTAGTTGCAAAGTATAACCACTAAAGCAGACTCCCAAACTGCAGTATGCATACCTACACATTCAAATTGGGGCACCTAACACTTCCAAACCACACAGATGCTTCATGGCTTGACCAGAATCGGATGCTGTATTATTATGTCTCCAAGTGAAATATCAAGTATCATGAACCAACCCTTACTCACATAGTCAGTTCCCTCATAAGTGTAAGGAAACTTTTGAGTTTGTAGGACAGTTTATTGTTATTACTGTATTTAGGTCAAGACACTACAACTGAAGGTAATGTTGTTCCCAAATTTTCACAACCATACCACCATTTAATCATTCTGGTCTCACACATCTGCAAGAAACATATATAGCTAAAAAAAAAAAAAAAAAAAACCCCAAAAAAAATAAAAAAAAAAAAAAAAAAAAAAAAAAAAAAAAAAAAAAAAAAAAAAAAAAAAAAAAAAAAAAAAAAAAAAAAAAAAAAAAAAAAAAAAAAAAAAAAAAAAAAAAAAAAAAAACCCAAC
>Ga0123352_10001615_pt1 | contig 30295 bp, 18 predicted proteins | sample TergutLab28metaG_FD_89700 | JGI IMG/M metagenome (GOLD analysis project Ga0123352, IMG submission 89700) | Labiotermes labralis P1 segment gut microbial communities from Petit-Saut dam, French Guiana - Lab288 P1 | ecosystem: Host-associated > Arthropoda: Insects > Digestive system > Gut ...
CCATACCACATAGACCCGGAAATTAACCACGGTATCCCCGAGCTCATCTCATCATACGGCATTGCTGTTTTAAGCGAAGATTCTATTTACCACCTAGGCGAGGTCGAACGCCCTCTTGGCGTCTTAGACCAGTGGACATATCACTCACGCCTATATGCTGCAGCATTTTGGGTACGCACCCGCACAGATGCAGAACTTGTACAGCTAAACTCCTTTGGCTGCGGGCTAGACGCCGTAACCAGCGACGAAATACAAGAAATTCTAGACAATGCAGGCAAAATTTTCACCCTGCTTAAAATTGACGAGGTGAGCAACTTAGGTGCCGTGCGCATTCGCATACGCTCTCTTTTTGCCGCCCTTGCAGAAAGGCGCGCCCGCGGCGTGCTTGTACGAAAACCCAAACCACGTAAAAACCGCGAAGTTTTCACAATGGAAATGCGCAAAAACCACACCATTCTATGCCCGCAAATGGCACCAATACATTTTGACATACTAAAAGAAGCCTTTATATCAAGCGGGTACAATTTAGTTCTCATGCCCGCCATGGACAAAGACGCCATAGACACTGGATTAAAATATGTAAACAACGACGCCTGCTACCCTGCGTTAATTGTAGTAGGACAAGTATTAAACGCTTTATTTTCTGGCAAGTATGATTTAAACAATGCATCCATTTTCATGTCCCAAACAGGAGGCGGCTGCCGCGCAAGCAACTATGTGGGTTTTATCCGCAAGGCACTTGCAAAGGCCAACATGGAGCATATCCCGGTTGTATCCCTAAACGCCGGCGGCATAGAGAAGAACCCTGGCTTAAAATACACACCTGCTATGATAAATAAAGCCTTACAATCCCTCATATACGGCGATTTACTATCACGGCTTTTATATCGCACACGCCCATATGAAGAAGTTGTAGGCAGCGCAAATGCTTTATACGAAAAATGGAACGAGATATGCAAAAAAGCAGTACACCACGCTAAACGCAGCGAGTTTAAGCGTAATATTTACGCCATGGTAAATGAATTCGACAACCTGCCATGCACAGACACAACCCTGCCACGGGTAGGCGTTGTTGGCGAAATTTTAGTAAAATACCACCCCACTGCCAACAACGACATTGTTACCGTTTTAGAAAACGAAGGGGCGGAAGTTGTAGTACCCGACTTACTAGATTTTGTTCTATACTCCTCCTTTAACCAAACCTTTAAAGCCGAGCATTTAGGCGGCAGCAAGAAAGCAAAAATCGGTGGCAATCTAGCCATTTGGGGTATAGAACTTTACCGCAAACACATGCGAAAAGCACTCGAAAAAAGTCGTAGATTTGTTGCGCCAATGCCAATTAACGAACTTGCAGAACTGGCAAAACCAATCGTATCCCTAGGCAATATGACTGGTGAAGGCTGGTTTTTAACCGCAGAAATGATTGAGCTAATCCATCAAGGCGCAAGCAATATCGTGTGCGCTCAACCATTTGCCTGCCTGCCAAATCATGTAACCGGCAAAGGCATGATAAAAGAACTCCACAGGCAATACCCTCAAGCAAACATAGTTGCCGTGGATTACGACCCCGGCGCAAGCGAAGTAAACCAGTTAAACCGTATAAAACTCATGCTAAGTGCAGCACTACGCAACACAGAACACAAATCGGATAAAAAGGAAAAAGAACTCGTGTTGTAGATGTACAAAACCTGATAGCAAAAAAAGCGAGATGGGAAACCGCAAATAGCGATTTCCCATCTCGTTTTTATATACTCAATCTTTACTTACCTAAAAACGCATTGACTACTTCCGGATCTTTCCAGCGCAATCCCTTTCGATCCATTAGGCCAAACAATTCGCCCTTACCTTCAAATATACCATTGTCCCACCATACCCCAGGTATGCCTAAATCTCGTAATTTTTTAGAAAAATAAGTGGACCACGCTACACGCGCCTCAAGATTATTCTTATTTCGCGCAGCACATTCCCCAATAATAACTGGAATACCGCGGCTCACAAAATATTTATCCACCCGCTCAAGCGCTTCGTCCAGTTCTCGGGTTTCTTCTTTATTATTGGGGTCAAAAGTTACGCGTGTTTTGTCTTCATGGATTGCAAAGTTAAATGGCTCGTAGCAATGGATAGATACGATTGTATTCTTATCTGCAGGGTCAGGCACTTCAAAATCACCCATAGCAACATCCGCAATTGAAGCCGCATAATTTGGCACCATTAGCATACGCGTAGGGTTATTACCCCCAGAACTCCGTACGGTTTCCATAAATACCTTATTCCACTTCATTACCACTTCTCTGCCTTCTTCGTCGCCACCATTCCATTCTACCGGTGTGCCATTTTTGCGCGGCTCATTCATCGCTTCAAATATAAGGCGGTTGTCATAGTCGGCAAAACGTTTGGCAATTTGCGACCATACAGCCTTTAATTTTTCAGCCGCCACAGGATAATTTTCGTAAGAAGTAAATAACCAGTCTTCATGGTGTAAATTTAATATTACAGTAAGACCGTTATTTATACCGTAATCAACCACCTCTTGTATACGATCCATCCATGGTTTTTTTATTATGAAATCTGGGCCAGGACCAATTTGCTTGCGCCAGCTTGTTGGTAGGCGCAAAATACCAAAACCGGATGATGCAACCAGCTTTATCATGTCCTCAGTAGTAATGGGATTAAACCACGATGTTTCATGCAGCTCCGGCGATGGGCTTTCTACCTCCGGGTTATGCTCTTCCGGTATGGCATCCAATGTGTTGCCCAAGTTCCATCCATTAGATAAATTTTTTACAAATTCCAATGCTGTCATCTCTAGTCCTCCTTATATTGTGTAAGCAAATACATTTTATCACACTCAGTATATTTTGACAGGGTGTTTTCACCCACATCCTTTTTCCCATTGGCAGACGATGGCTCGTCAACTATCTCAGGTAATTCGCCTGTGTCAGCGGGGTTTTCTGAATTTTCAAGATACTGCCCATCGTTTAATTTGCAGTCATCCTCATCTGCTATATCTGTTTCACCAACTTCTTCACAGATATCTTCCGGCGCAACCATATCTGGCGCGCCTAATGCCATAGCACCAGATATCCCAGCAGAATCAGGACGATATACAGTGATGTTGTCTATGAAAACATTTGCATTTCTATCCAAGATTCTGAAAACAACTTGCCCATTATGAGGCGCATTATACTGCATCCCCGGATCAATGGTAGACACATTTACATCTGTAATGGTAAGTGATATGGAAAATACGCCGTCTACAATGCTTGATGCATTAAAATACACAGCCGGAGCCAGCCAGTTACCGGCTTGCATTCTGAGTATATTTCCGCTGCCAATTGTACCGCTCAAACGACCAGATACAGTAACAACATCACCAGCTTGGAATTCTGTGGCCCCCGGATTATGGCTGCCAAAACTATGCAGAATATTAATTCTATCATTATCTTGACTGTTTCTACCAGTAAAGGCAAGATAATTTCTGCCATCTGTTCGCTCGTTTACTGTCATAGTCGCAGCGGCAAGGTCATTATTAATCCGCAAGAACGGACTAAACTCGGCAGCAGTTATTGGCCCCAATGTTAACGCATCAAAGAAGCTGTCTTGCAAGGTCCAATGGAAATCCAGATTTTCATCCGGCGGGTAAACTGGAGGACCTCCCCCGCCATTATCATTACCATTGCCAGCATCCGGCCGGTATATTGTAATATTGTCTATAAATACATCTATACCCCTATCCGTGATTCTAAAAGCAATATTGGCGTTGTGAGGCGCGTTATACTCCATCCCCGGATTTACATTAGACACATCACCTGCCGTAAGCGTGTGTGATATTGAGAATATTCCACCAACAAACGGTTCTATGCCAAGATATGTCGCCGGGCCATTCCAGTTACCAGCGTGCATTCTTAAGCTATTCTCCCAAGGGTTACCTGCCCCCATCGTATCACCTAAACGGCCTGATACTGTAATAACATCCCCTGCCTGAAACTGGAACGCGCCCGGGTTATGGCTGCCAAAGCTATGCAAAATATTAATACGGTCATATCTTCCACCGGTTCTGTTGGTTAAAGCCAGATAATTCCTACCGTCCGTTCGCTGGTTTACAGTTATTGTACCACCAGCAAGGTCGTTATTCATTTGCATGAAAGGCGCCAGTTCGGCGTTGGTTATAGGCCCTGGTGTTAAAGCAGCAAAAAAGCTGTCCTGCAAGGTCCACACAAAATCTAAATCTTCATCTGGCGGATAAGTTGTCGGGCCGCCACCATTGTCATTACCATTGCCGGCATCCGGACGATATACGGTGATATCATCAATAAATATATCTGCAAGTAAATCCTCTATCCTGAAAAACATATGGGCATTGTGAGGCGCATTGTATCCAAACCCATGAGACCCGGTAACGTGAGCCGCCGTAAGGGTAACCGACATTGTAAAACGGCGGTTTGCCTGCCCATATATATTATGGCTGGCACCCGGTCCGGATTGCCAGTTGGCAACGTTAAGACCTAAATTACTATGCCACGCAGGCCCTACAACAGACCCTACTCGCCCGGATATTGTAACAATATCACCAACTCTAAACTCGGTTGCATCTGGCCTTGAAGCGTGACGATGCAGTATATAAAAACCATCATGCAGTCCGCCGCTGCTTCTATTAGTTAAAGCAATATAACGGCTGCCATCGTTTCTCTCCCTTACAGTGACCGACCCATGGTTTAAAAGGTCATTATTTAACCGCAAATACGGAGCAAGATCAGTATTATTTACAGCACCCAGCGGCAAACTGTCAATAAAATCATCTTGTAACGACCAGTAGTAATCCGCTCTTGGTGGCTCATAAATGTCTTCACCAGTCAGTAAAACAGGATTACCATTTACATCAAGGAAAGTAAAACCTACCAAAGTATAATGCCCCCAGAAAAGCTGCATTCTGAAAACAGCCTCATTGTTATTAATATTTGCCTGTGTAAACGCAAGTGCTGGCAATTGGAAAGTAAGCGCCTCGGTACCGGCAGGAAAATCTACCAAGTCAAAATATCTGCGATAAATGCGCTGCCCTCTTGGGTTACTGCTGTAAGTGCCGGAAACTGGAGCAATAGAACCGGTTAGACCGCCATAAATATTTCGGCCATAAATTCTAATACCTGCCACCTGCAAAGCGGCATCATCCATTAAATACCCTGCGTCAAAAATAAAGTAGCCATTTGTTGGGATAAGCATGGTCGGGTCAAGCATAAAGCGATTAGCAACACGGTTAAATTCCAACTCTATTACATTTACCGTTACCGTATCAGAAATACCACCGCTTGTTGCAGTTATCACCGCCGTACCGCTTCCGACACCTGTTACCAAGCCGCTTGGGCCTACGGTTGCCACATTCGTGTCACTTGAAGTCCATTCCGCACCCTGGGATGCGGTATTTGGTGTAACCGTTACAGACAGCTGTATGGTATCTCCTTCAAGAATATTGTCAATTTCTGCAGTTGCCGGAGAAATCGTCACGCCTGTAATTGCTATAGGCGTTTCATTAGACAGCAAAACATTGTTGCCATTTATATCAAGGAAAGTAAAGCCCACTAAAGTGTAATATCTCCAGAAATTATCCATCCTAAAGAAAGCCTGGTTGCCATCAATATTTCCTTGTGTAAATACAGTGGTACCTAATTGATGTGTAAGCGCCTCGGCATTTGCAGGATACGGTACATTTGCAAATAACCCGCGCGTAACACGCAGCCCTAGCGGGTTGCTGCTATAGCTTCCGGATATAGGAACAAGCGATCCTACAAATCCAGGGTATATACCTCGGGCATAAATCCGAATGCCCGCAACCTGCAATGCGTTAGAACCCAGCAAGCGTCCTGCATCAAAAATAAAGTAGTCATCAACCCGCATAGGTGTATCTAAGATAAAGCGGTTGTTGATACGTGTAACAGGCAGTTCGACTACCGTTATAGTTACAGTATCCGTAAGCGCACCACCTATCGTTGTGGCTGTTATAACTGCGGTACCGGCGGTTAAGGCTCTTACTTGGCCGGTTGCATTTACCGTAGCCACATCTGTGTCGCTGGAAGACCAAGTTACATTTTGAGGAGCAGTGTTCGGACGTACACTTGCCGTAAGCTGCACGCTGCCACCTTCAATAATATCATCAATATCCACCGTTCTTGGGAAAATTGTTAAGTGCGCAATTGCCCCCGGTGCAGCATCCCCCGCCGGCTGAATTACATCGCCACCCATATCTAAAAATGTGTACCCCATCAAAGTAAGATTTGAATAGAAAATGTCCATTCTAAAAGCAGCAACATTATTATCAAAGTCTGCTTGAGTAAAGGCAGGTACGCCCAAATTAAACGTAAGTGTATAGTTATTTCCACCTGTATTTACAAACTGGAGTGCGCCGCCGCTTCCAACACGCTGCCCTCTTGGGTTTGCAGCAGACCCGGCATGACCATACTCGCCGTACACAGGGGCAATTGAACCAGCAAACCCGGCACCCACATTTTGCACATAAACCCTAACACCTGTTACTTGCAATGCATTTGAGCCAAGCCGCGCTCCGGCTTCCATATAAAAGGCCCGTGGCACTGTATTTTGATTCCTGGTAACAGGCGGCATTAAACGGAATCTTGGCCCATCCGCAGGTACATAGTCAATATCGATAAAGCTAAAGCCAGTAATATTTAGGCCACCACCCCACCAATACTCAATATAAAACACAGCTGTTCCATTTTGAATGTCCTCTAAAGTAAACATTGCATATGAACGTTCAAAAGTAAGCGTTCCATTAATTAAAGGTATGTCCCCTGTATTGGTACCAAAGCGTGCCATGTTGGAAGAATACACACCGTTAATAACTGCATGCGGGCCGCCATATGAAACTGCCCCACCCCAAGAACCTACACCCTGAGGTTCCACATACAGCCTTAGGCCTGAAACTCGCAAGACTTCCGCCTGTGGAAGCAGGTCTGCAACATTAATCACAAAATCGTCATTAGGCTCGTTACTAGCAGTAGTTACAAGCGGTTCATAAGGCACTAAATCAAAGCGTCCATTGTCATATATAATCAATCTCGGGTTAACTGTAACGGTTATACTATCCGTAAATCCACCCTCTGTGGTAGTGGCTGTTATAGTTGCCGTACCAGGGGCTATACCCATTACGCGCCCATTTGCATCAACAGTAGCTATAGACGTGTTGCTTGATGCCCAGCTTACGCTCCTATCCGCGACAGAAAGCGGTAGTACTATTGCAGTCAAATCCGTTGTACGGTTTACAATTACAGATACGTCACCTTCATAAATAGTTATGCTTTCAACCGGTCTTACAGGCCCTTCTACTGCAGGGTCTACCCTAACACCATTCACATCAACAAATGTGTAACCTGTAACGTAAATGTGCCCCCAGAAGAAGTCCATTACAAAAATGGCATTGTCATTTATTAAATTTCGCACAGTAAATACAGGTGCATTTACTTGGAAGTCATGAACACCGCCAGCAAACGTATCAAAATTAAAAGTCTCACCTAATGGGTTACCCGAAGGCCCAAAAGCAGGCGCAATAGATCCGTGAAGCCCGCCATATATATTTTGGGCATAAACCCTAACCCCTGCAACCTGTAAAGCGTTTTCTCCAAGCCTTGCCAATGCGTCCGCAACAACAAATATTCTCGGAGTCATACCATGGTCTCTGCGGATAGGAGGCGACACAACAAACTGTGGACCCACACTAAAGTCTGGCAAAACAGGATCATTGTTGTTTAAGAATGTAAACCCAGATACCGACAAACCCTCTGCCCCCAGCCAATATGCAAGGTTAAATACAGCAGTTCCATTATCAAGGTCAGTTTGAGTAAAATTGACATTCACTGTACGAACAACTGCCCCACTCTCATCATAAAACCTTATGCTTGTAACCTGCAATGCGTTTATACCAAGTAAATCTCCTGCATCAATTATAAAATCATCATTGCCATTAACCATTGGCAAGCTCGGTACAATATTAAATTGACTGCCTACGCGTGTAATAGCTCTAATTAATGCCGTTATTGTTACTGTATCAGCAAATCCACCATCTACAGTTGTTACCGTTATGGTTGCGTAACCTTCTCCTACGGCGGATACAAGTCCATTTGCGTTAACAGTAAGTACATTTGTATTGCTTGAAGTCCAAGTTACATCCCGATTTACAGCACTTTGCGGTAAAACGCTTACAGTCAATTGGGAATTATCGCCTACAGCCATAACAAAATTGTCTTCATTCATAACCACGCCTGTAACTGCGCCCGGCTGGGTCGGCCCGGTAGGTTGGATCGGCCCCATAGGCTGTGTTGGCCCTGTAGGCTGCGTTGGCGATGGCGGCCTTGAAGCAGAGCCCTCACCAGCGAAAGAAGGCGGCTGCGCTGCAGGTGGTCTTTGTGTTACAGGCGGTTCCGGCCTTTGTGTCCAAATTATTGTATTATTTTGGCCTCTTATATTACGAGACAGAGCTATGTTTTCATTTGTGTAAATTCTGTTGCCGCTACCCTCTATACTAATATGGTTTACACTACGCAAGACTACTGTTCCGGCATCCGCATTAATGCGTACTTCGCCTATGACGTGGCTGCTATTTACGGAAACATTATTTGCGAAAATAAAAAGATAATCCAAATCCGTATTTACATTTACAGTTACACCCCTTGCTTGCTGCTCTATAACTATGGTGCTTATTTTTGTATCTGCAAGTATTATTTCTGCACCCATTCCACGCACTATCAGGCGGCCTGTTATGGTTACGCCATTCAAGCTTAGAGAGTGCATGCTTACACCTTCGGCAATAATTAAATCTCCGTTTATGGTAATGCCCTCAAGAGAAATATCACCTTTATTAATAATGACTGTGCCGTAAAAATTGAGATTAGCAGTGTCCTCGGAAATAATGCCGCCAAAAGCATTGCTAAAACTAGCCGCCATATCTTCTATTGTTAAATAACCTACTGGATTAAACCTAGGTACAGGCACCATAGCCATTAATGGTGCACTAACTATGCCTGCATTAAGCAGCGCAAAAACTGCACCGCGCGCATCCTCTGATATGGAGATAACATCTATCAGCATCCCATCAAATTCCGCTTCAGGATCATATTCCAAACTTAAAAGCTGAGCTAAGTATACCGCAAATTCTTCCCTTGTAATGTAGTCGGAGGAACGATCATCGTCAGACTCATAATCCTTATCACTTTGGCCCATCATACTGTTAACCATAGCGAAAAATTGATAGCGTGCCACATAATCTGATGGATTTGACCCCTCTGGTATAACGTTATAATTTATCAACCGTTGTACAGGATCTTGGATTTGAGCATCTGGCATAACTGCGGCTGAAACTACAATTCCATTTAACAGCCCAACCACCAGGATAACGCACAAAAAGACCGCTATCTTCTGTAAAAATCCATGTGTTAATCTTCGCACAAAATCTCCTCCTTGATAATTTTCCTATAGACTATCGTGTTATCTTTATAATGTCAAGAAATTGATTGTTAATAATGCCATATATTTCACTAAAAACCAACCAACTTATGTGAATCACATGAAAACATAAGCAATATTTTGTGCAAATCTAACAAAAGCAATTGCAAACTTCTTTTGTAACACTCTACAAAATTTAAAGCAGGTTATACTTTCTGCAATGGGGATTTTTTGATTTTTTCCCTGAAAGCAGGTATTATAACATTATAGTCCCTATATCAATTCTAAATTAAAACCTGCCTGACAGAGCAATGGGCCATGGACCACACCACTTACACGGGAAGCGTTCGCTGCACCAATACAACGCATTTTGAGCCGTAGAAAGATAGGATTTTAATTGGCATTGTAGATTTGGAGATAACACATATGTATTTACTCATATTAAATTTTTTATCGGCAAAAGGGTTTTATTTCCCAATTGCGGCATACGCAATCTGCATTGCAATTGGACTTACAGCCTGTATTATCATACGAAAAGTAGTCAGTCAATTGCTAATAAACTTTTCTAAAAGATTGGCCGGCACAGCACAATCCACATTAATAAAAAACAGATTTTTTGTAAGGCTTGCCAACTTAACGATACCCATCATCATTTCTTTTATGGCTACCGACATTGGCCTGCATTACATGTTTTGGAGTAGAATAGTATCTACCCTGCTCATTATTTTTATTGTACTTTTGGCAGACTCCATTATCAGGAGCATCGGCGATATTTATAGCACATACGAGGTTTCTAAAACCGTGCCATTACGCGGCGTTTTTCAGGTTTTAGAAATTATTGTATTTGTAGTTGGCGGCATCGTTCTTATTTCTGTTTTTGTAGACAGAAGCCCAGCCACATTACTCGGCAGCATTGGCGCAATGACTGCAATTGTAACCATCGTGTTTAAAGACGCAATTTTGGGCTTTGTAGCTGGCATACAGCTTACCGCAAACAATATGGTAAGCGTTGGAGATATAATAGACCTACCCCATCGCGAAATTTCCGGCACGGTGTTGGACATATCACTTATTACAGTAAAAGTAGAAAACTTTGATAAAACGATTGTTGCCATTCCGGCATACACCTTAGTTTCTGAACCATTTGTAAACCGTCGTGGTATGCTTTTGGCAGGAGCCAGACGAATAACCCGCGCGTTTATTATAGACGCAAACACCATTGGTACCTGCAATGATAGTCCTCACACAACAAATATCGGCGCATTTCGGGAATACCTTACAGCCCACTTACGCAGCCGCACAGATATAAATCAAGAACTAACAATACTGGTGAGACAGCTCCAAGCAAGCGGCATGGGAATCCCTATCGAGGTTTATGCATTTACCACCGCCACCGACCTTGTAACCTACGAAAATATCCAATCAGATATATTTGAACACATATACAGCACATTACCGGACTTTGGCCTAAAACTGTACCAGAGAGGATGAATATATTATCGAGCCTAACAATGAATTTTATATTTTTCAACTGGTAAGAGTCTCTTACCTGTTGCATTCGACACATAAGGGATGTTCCGCTAATTACAGAAAATAATTAACGGAACATCCCTTTGCCATATCCTATGAACTAAATCCCTTTAAAACTAAACCCAAATTTCAATGTTTCACCTGCAGGCAGCAGATACTCGTCATGGGTACGCGCACCCCATGAATTATCTCCCGCAATACCCATTTGCTTTAAGTTAACACGCACTACAGTGTAATGCACATTCGGAAGCTCATAGTCATGCATGGCATTTTCCAACTCGTGGGGAGTATATGGCAATGCACTAAATTCTAAGTCCTCCCCTTTAAAGATAAAGCCACGGCCTATATTGTCAGTAACTTTAGCATAACGCACGCCAACTTTGTTACCACACTCCTGGGGCACAATGTAAGATGACATATTATCGGCAACTTTGTTACGGTAAATACCAAGTTTAGCACCGGTTACTTTATCTACATAAGTTTCTTCCGGACCCATGCCGTACCATTCTGAGTGCTGGTAGTCCGCATTTAACTTAAACAGCATACCAAACTCTGGCATTGGCGGCAGGTCTTTTGGGATACAAGACATTTCTACTTTTACCGTGCCATCTCCTGTCACGGTATATGCAACCTTACAACTTGATACAGGTATTGTAGGCATAAAATAAGTGTAAGTTATTGTGGCGCTGGTGTCCGTATATTCCAGTGTTGGAAGTTCTCGTCTCTGTTCCTCCAAATTATTTTGGCTAATATAAAGGCTGGCAACTTTCCACTGGGCGTAACGTATTGGCATAAAGTTGCCAATATCATTATCAACCGGTGCACGCCAAAAGTTTGGCATTGGTACTTTTTCTATCATTTCCCGGCCGCCGTATTTGTAGGACACAAGTCCACCTTGGGTTTTTGCAAACAATGCTGTAAAGTGAAGCCCCTTCACACCAATATTATCCGCGTTGCTAATCACCTTTATTGTTTGCTTATCAGTTTTTACACATTCACACTTATTGTTCGCCACTACTTCTTGAACAAAGGCAATTTCATGGTCTGCCGCAGCCCAAGTTGTACATTCTTTCAAACGGAAGGATACAGTAATTGCGTATTCGCCACAACCATCAAAGCTGTTGTAAGGCAGTTCATACGCCATTGTAGAAAGAGGCGGTACGGCCGTATCCAAAGTTTTCTGACAAACTTGCTTGCCGTCCTTTTGCAAAATAACAACACACTTGTACACAGAAGAACATGTAAATAAATGCTTGTTTGTAACAATCACTTTGCCATCTTTAATTATTGCTGCAATGGGCTGGTAGTTATATTTTACCGTTTGCATTTTAGGCGATGGCCGACGGTCTCCATACATGATACCATTGCCGCTAAAGTTATAATCCGACGGACGGTCGCCAAAATCCCCCCCATATGCTTGAAATTCCTTACCATAGCGATCTTTTTTTACAAGGGTTTGGTCAACGTAATCCCAAATAAACCCGCCCTGGTAACGTGGCTGACGTTCCATGAGTTCAATATATTTATGCATTGCACCGCCAGAGTTACCCATTGTGTGTACGTATTCGCACAAAATCAAAGGCTTTTCCGTATTTTCTTTTAAGAAATTTTCAAGCACATCCGCATAGGTATACATTTGAGAGTACATGTCCGTTGATGCCGGATAACGTGTATCCCAATGCACGCCCTCGTAATGCACCAAACGCGTTGGATCAAGTTTACGGAAATGGTTTGCCATATCAAGCATAACCGTACCACCGTAAGATTCATTACCCAAAGACCATATGATGATACTTGGATGGTTTTTGTCTCGTTGGTATAAGGATTCCGCCCTATCAATAATTACATCACGCCATTCAGGTCTATCCCCAGGCAGGGCAACATCTGCACCATAGGTAGCCACTTTATCCCACTGGCCATGGGTTTCCAAATTAGCCTCGTCAATTACATAAAGGCCATACTTATCGCACAATTCGTAAATGTATGGATGGTTTGGATAATGGGATGTACGCAAGGCGTTAATGTTGTATTGCTTCATATTAATTATATCCTGCTCCATTACCTCTTTTGGCACTGCACGTCCAGTATAGCAAGAGAACTCGTGCCGGTTTGTGCCATAGAAAGCAATCCGCTTGCCATTAATGCACATGAGTCCATTTATAATTTCAAAACGGCGAAACCCTACTTGCTGAGTAATAACTTCCTGCAATTCGCCGGATTTATCATACAACTCCAAGGTTAACCAATATAAATTAGGATGTTCCGCGCTCCACAATTTAGGGTTTGGCACTGTAAAATTAAGCCCTTCCCCAACAGATTGGCCATCTAAACACAGTTTAGCTTTTACACAGTCCGCATCCACACCTACAGAAATAGCAACGCTTCCTGTTGCAAAATCCTCAGACAACGTCGCCTCTACTTTCATATCCCATACATGAACTTTTGGAGTAGAGAAAATAAACACATCTCTAAAAATACCGCTAAACCTGAAAAAATCCTGATCTTCCAGCCAAGAAGTACCGGGATATTTAAAAACCTGTACCGCCAGTTTGTTTTCACCCTCTTTTAGGTATGGTGTGAGCGTAAACTCAGAAGGAAGAAAACTGTCTGTGGCATAACCAATATAATGTCCGTTAAGCCATAGCGCAAGCCCTGTTTCCGCACCTTGGAAGGACATATGAATATCCTCGCCATCCATTTTTTCAGGCAGTGTAAAATACTTTACATAAGTGGCTACCGGGTTAAAATCCTGGGGAATATCCCCTGGCTCAATATCTTCAGTGCCATCCCAAGGGTATTGGCGGTTAACATATTGTGGAATATCGTGCCCTTGCAATTGGATATGCCCCGGCACTGCAATATCATCCCATGCACGGCAGCAGTAGTCGCCTTTGTAAAAATCCACAGGCGCCAGTGTATAATTTTTTGCATAGTGAAATTTCCAGATACCATTTAAGGAAAACTCAAAACTCGACTCGCCGCAACAAGCCTCTTTAGCAGTACGAAAATACTTATGGCTTGAGCGCGCGGCCAGCTGATTTTCCCTAAAATAGCCCGGATCGTTTACCTTTGTGTAATCGAAGTTCATTTTTATGAAACCTCCCTTTTATTTAACTGCCCCGGTAACCCCTTCTGCAAATGATTTTTGCAGCATAAAAAACAGCACCACCGTTGGCAATGTAGTGATTAATACCGCCAGCATAAGCACCCCAAAATCCGTCACATATCCCGCCGTTAAATTCGATACAAGCATTGGCATGGTAACACCATCATCTGTAAGCATAATGATACGAGGCCATAAATAACTGTTCCAACCATTCATAAACACAATGACCATTGCAGATGCATAAGTAGAGCGCATTGTTGGGATAAACATACGGAAAAATATCTGCAGCTCATTAAGCCCATCTACCCGGGCCGCTTCAATGATATCATGAGGAAATGAACGTGCACTTTGCCTAAATAACATAATCAAAAACGGAGTAGAAACCGCCGGCAGCACAAAACCTGCCGTAGAATTAAGAATTCCCATATTCGCAAACAAACGAAATAGCGGCACTATTGTTGCGGCAAAAGGTATCATCATTGCCATAAGCAAAATTGCCATTAACCTATCTTTTGCCTTGCTATGGAAAACCTCAAAAGCATAACCAGCGATAGAACATATCAAAAGCGATAGTATGGTTAATATTATAGCATTACGAGAAGAATTCCAAAAGGCCCTTCCAACATTTTGCAATTCCAACAATGTACGCCAGTTATTTAACAAATAAGACCCCGGCATAAGGGTTCCTCTTATCACATCCACACTTCTATTTGTAGCCGACACCGCCATCCAATATAGCGGAAAAACAGAAACAAGTGCCGCCACAGATAAAAATGCGTACACAAATATAGATTTTAGTATATTTTTCGGTTTCATCATCGTCTATCAGCTACTTTCAATTGAATAAATGCCAACGTAGCAACAAGTACAAGCACCACGTAAGAAAGGGTTGCAGCATAACCAAAGTTAGCCGTACCCTGGAATCCTACATTAAATATATAATGGGCAATAGACATAGACATCCTTGCCGGACCGCCGCCGGTTAGGTTCACAGATTCGTCGAACATTTGCAGCGTACCATTGGTAGACATGATTGCAGTAAGCAAAACAATTGGCTTTAATATCGGCAGCGTAACCCGAAATAAGGTCTGAAATGCATTTGCCCCATCTATTTTTGCCGCATCATATATAGATTTTTCTATATTTTGCAGCCCTGCTAAGTAAAATATCATGTTAAAACCCGTCCACCGCCATGTAAGGCCTAAAATAATAACCAGCCGTGCCGACCATGCAGTACCAAGCCAGTTAAACTGCTCGCTTATAAGACCTAAATTCATTAACACCGTATTAATATAGCCATGTGTAGAAAAAAGCGACCTAAATATAACTGCATAGGCAACTAACGCCGTAGTACAAGGCAAAAAAATACAGGTGCGGAAAAAACCTCTAAACTTTAATGTTGGACTATTTAACATAGCAGCCAAGGTTAAAGCCAAGGTAAGCATTACCGGCACTTGCACAGCTAAGTATAAAAATGTGTTCATTAGAACGCGCCTAAACTGCGGATCTTCCAATAAACGGCGGTAGTTGGTAAAGCCCGCAAACGCCATACGCGCCCCTGCGCCTGAGTGTAATGAAAGCCAAAAACCCTGAATCATAGGATAAAAACTCATCCATATAATGAGTAGCGCCGCAACGGATAAAAAAACCCATCCTGTCAAACTTTGCTTTTGGCTTACGGTAAGTTTTTTTGATTTCATGAGGTACACTCCTTATTGTAAAAATTCAGTTGGTAACAAAACGTTACCAACTGAATTTATAGAATATTAGTTCATATGAAACTCAACTTCTGCCTGTGCCTCTTGCAGTGCTTGCGCCATAGGCGTTCCGCCAATGATCATTTGCATTGCCATTCCAACCGCGTCTCGGGCTTCGTAATAAAATACACCCGGGTTAAATGTTGGTACACTTGCAGCAAACCTGGTTATGTCTGCAAAAACAGTTTGGCCGCCAAAAAATGGATGCGGCTCTTGATATACAGCACTGTCTGCCGCCGGTAAAAATGTACCCAACGCCCCTGTGCTTGGCAGAATATTTTCGTAAAGTTCTACGCTGCCTGCAAATGTATTTGCCAAAAAGTCAATGGCAAGGCTTGGATCGTTGCCATTGTTGGTAAGTGCCCAGCTACTACCACCGTTTACAGAATAATGGGTAGCACCCGCCGCACGTGATAACCGCGGAATGTGAGTAATTGCCCAGTGACCTGCTTGGTCATCTGCCACTTGGATAGACCCCATAATCCAGCAGCCTTGTATCGTACCAGCTACGTGACCTTGGGTAAAGTTTGCAATATATTCATCCCACGCGCTATGCACTGTTACAACCCCTGCATCTTTTAATGCCAAAATATTTTCGATTGTTTCTTCCAGCACAGGGTTGCCTACAATATGAACACTGCCATCCGGATTAAACATACTCGCACCGGCAGATTTTGTCATAATAGAAAGCAAATCAGGAACTGCACCGTCAGACATTAATGCCATTCCTGTTGCTTCCCGCACCTGAATGCCCAATGCCAAAAACTGCTCCCATGTAATGTTTGTAAAATCCTCAATAGTAAGACCCGCCTGGCCAATGATGTCTGTGCGAAGGGCAAGAATTGTAACCCCATTATCAAACGGCACACCAAAATTGCGGCCGTTTACAGTAGAGTATGCTGCTTTTGCAGCAGCAAATTGGCGAAAATCTATACCACTGTCTGTTAAATCTACAAAAACATCCGGAAAATCTATTACATTTTTTTGGAAAGCATTATCCTGCACCAACACAATGTCAGGTAAATCTCCAAGCGTACCGGCCATACCCATTGTTATAATACGGGTTTGAATGTCATCCCAAGGCACTTCAGACATGTTCAGGCTAAAGTTAGGATTCATTCGCTGATAAATACGCTCTGCTTCAACCATTGCTGCAAGGTTAAACGCCGGATCCCATGTCCAAACACTTACAGTACCGCCGGCAGCAACAACATCTGCATCTGGCTCCGCCGCGGCTCCTGCTGTTGGCGCCGCGCCGCCTTCATTACCACAAGCTGCTAGCATTACAAATGCAATAGCCGCCAAGCAAGTTAGTAAAAAATACTTTTTCATTGTAATTCCTCCTAATATATTTTTAGAGCTGCCATGCACAATGTATAATTGCATATGACTTTTGCTCAAGCTTATGTGCATTCTAACACCGTCCAAATGTTGCGTCAACATCAGACTTTTTGAACTTCATTGAATTTAATCTAAAATGGCAAAAAATATTTACGGAGTATTTTACTTGCTTTTTTAATTGAGGATGTTAAAATAATCTTGGACATTGTCCAGTTTTTGAGGAGGTCTAATGCATATAGCAAACCTAAAGCTACGCAACAACTTAATTATGGCACCCATGGCCGGTGTTACGGATATTTTTTTCCGTAATATAATATGGCAGCATGGTGCAGGGCTTACCGTTTCAGAAATGGTAAGTGCAAAAAGCATTGTGTATGGTAACAAAAACACCATTCGGTTAATGGAAAACAGCAGCCACATACGCCCATGGTCAATCCAATTTTTCGGACACGAGCCGGAAGTGATGGCCGCCGCAATAAAGCAGCTGGACGATAATTACCCCACTGTGGAATACGATATTGTAGATATTAATATGGGCTGCCCTATGCCAAAAATCGTTAAAAACGGCGAAGGTGCCGCACTGATGCAAAACCCCATGCTGGCAGGTAAAATAATCGAAGCTGCCGTAAAAGCATCCCACCGCCCCGTCACGGTTAAAATACGCAAAGGTTTTACTCCCGCTACAACAAATGCAGTTGAAATGGCAAAAATAGCTCAAGAATCCGGGGCGGCAGCAATTGCAGTACATGGACGCACCCGAGATCAGTATTATTCCGGCACGGCAGATTGGGAAGCAATTAAAGCCGTAAAACAAGCCGTAAACATTCCGGTTATAGGTAATGGAGATATTTTCACACCGGAATTTGCGGTAAAATGCTTAACAGAATCTGGCTGCGATGGACTTATGATTGCTCGCGGCGCAATGGGAAACCCATGGTTATTCTCCCGGACCCTCCAATACATTAAGTCTGGAGAATTACCCCCACCCCCAACAGAGGCACAAATCATAGAAACAGCAATAAACCACGTACACGCTGTAGCCGCACACGGCACTGCGCGAATTGAAGAAATGCGTAAGCATATTTCCTGGTACACAAAAGGCATGTACGGCTCTGCGGAAATTAGACGCCAGGTTAATAAAGCAAAAACCGCACACGAAATGGAAGACTTGCTTCATTCAATTAAATATATGCAAATAGAAAGAGGATTAGCATGAAAAAAAATGCAAAATCACTAATAGCCATCACAATTTTAGTTGCCGTACTGGCAATAGCACACTTTGTGCCAACCTCCGCCCAACCGGGTGATGCAAGCGACCCTCTCGTAACCCGCCGGTATGTAGAGGAAAGAATCGCCGAGCTAAGAGCGGAGTTTAGCGAGTTTTTAGGCAGTGCAAATGTAAACAATAACGTAAATCCTCACGTTCCGGCTCATAACATAGAGTCCATTATTCCGGCCGCATATATTGACGCGTTGTTCTCCAATATTATCACGTATGTTGATGAAAGAATGGGCCAGCACTTTGAAGGCGTACCCCTACCAAGCGGTGGTGGCGCAGAAGCATCCGTCATACCTTTTGACGCGTTGTTTGTTCCCGCCGGCAGCATACTTGTTGCAGAAGCCGGGGTCGAATTTATTTTAAGAAGCGGACAAGCCACAGCAGTTACAGGGCCAGACGGCATGGTTGATATCACCGCCGGGCGTGATTTAGTAAATGGCGAAACAATTCCAGCAAACCACCTATTATTAGTTCCCCGCTCTGACGGACGAGGAATTATTGCAAATACCGACGTATGGATAATGATTAAAGGCGGATACCAAGTTGTTGAATAAAATTCCGGTATTTTTTAATGCCATTACACGACTGATGGATGGCAGTCTGTTTTTCCGCGGGCTAACGGCCCTGCTAAATGCCATCAAAAACATATGCGCTGGCGGTTTTATTGCCAGGGCTTTTGTTGCTGATGAAAAAAAACTGGAGGATAGCATCAACCGTAGCTTTTTTGCTGCTATTGCAGATGAAATTTTAAACGGACTTCCAAAACCAATTAAATCCCCTACGCATTTAGGCGCTGCATTGTCACGTATATTTTCCGGGTCATGGATTATAAACAGTATTTGTGAAGGCGTTAACGCACCCATTCCACCAGCCGATAACACAATCGGATTTGGCCTAAAGCAGTTCTTCCAATGGGTTATGTTTATTCTACCGGCATTGGGTATTTTAACAGTTTTGTTTGCGGTACCTTTTCTTCCAACAATGTGGCTTGCGGCTGTATTGGTGCCAATTATACTTTTCACATTTTTAAGCCGCAAATTTACAATTGATGGCACTGCCGTTTTCTTGCTTATTTTCATTTTAATTTCTATCATTGTATCCTATATGTCCTTTGCACCCCGCGCAAGTATACAAATTGCACTTCTTACTGCAATATTTATAATATCTGCACTGGTGGTGGTTGCAATTGCAACCACCAAAAAAAGTGTAGATTTTTTTATTCTGGCATTTGTAGGCAGTGCGGGCATTACCGGCATTGTTGGCATATATCAAGTGCTGGCAGGGTACCGGTCCGACCTTTGGCTTGACCAAGAGCTTTTTGCAGATATCGGTAACAGAGTGGTTTCCACATTTGGTAATCCCAATGTTTATGCCACCTATTTATTACTTGCAATACCCATAACCGCCGCATGTATTATATTTTTAAAACATCCCTTTTTAAAGCTTTGTGCCTTTGGCGCAACAGGGCTTTTGCTGGTTAATTTACTTCTAACCTATTCGCGCGGTGCCTATGTTGCATTGGCTTTGGCAATAGGCGTTTTTGTTTTAATTATAGAAAAACGCCTGGTAGTTCTGTTTATCCCCGCCGTTTTGGCATTGCCATTGGTATTACCCCAAAACATTCTTAACCGCCTTTTGAGCATTATAAATTTTTCAGATACATCCACCATTTTTCGCATGGCCATTTGGCAGGGGTCACTGCGCATGGTACAAGACTTTTGGCTATCCGGTGTTGGGCAAGGACTAGAGGCCTTTTACACCGTATATCCTTACTATGCGTTAGCCGCCGCAGGCGCACTTCATGCGCACAATATGTTTTTGCAAATTTTAGTAGAAGTTGGCATTGGCGGGTTTTTAATTTTTATATGTATTTTGGCTTGCTTTTTTAGAGTTCAGGCAAATTTTATGAGACAAATTAAAGATTTTAGGCTAAAAGTAATGTCGGCAGCCTTTGTTTCTGCCATGATTGCATTTTTAGCAATAAGTATTTTTGACCATTCCTTTTTCAATTTCCGGGTTATGTTAATTTTTTATCTATTTATTGGTCTCAGCGTTGCATTTGCAAGGAGTTATAACGCTGAATAAAACTATTTGCGCGCACAGCGCGCACCCGCAACCCAGTGAGGAAGCGTAATCGGGCTTTGCCCGATGGAGCGGCGGGGTAGACTCCTGCGCAGCAGGTGCCGCGAAGCGGCAGGCCGTCCGGTATACACCGCCGAAGGCGGCAGTGCGATAGCACTGGGCCACCCGGCCAGCACGCTTGCGTGCGAGAGGGCCAGCAAGCAAAGCTTGCGAGAGGGTTTGGGGCAGTGCCCCATTTAAATCGAAAGGGGGGGACGTAATATGCCAACTAAGATTTTACACATTATTACAGATTGCAATATTGGTGGTGCAGGCCACCATATGCTTACCTTACTTGACACCATGGGCAAAGGTTTTAAAGCAGAAGTTATAATACCCGAAAATTCACGCCTTGCACCCATTTTAAAGAGCAAGCGCATTAAATATCACGAAGTGCCCCATATCGCCGCACGTTCCTTTTCTTGGGCCGGCGTTGGTGTAATAAAACGCAAGCTTAAAGACATTAAGCCTGATATTGTTCATACACACGCATCCCTTTCCGGGCGAATAGCCGCGCGTTTTTATGGCCGTTGCAAAATTGTACACACATTACATTGTTCATTTCCTGTACCAGCTTGGCGTAGAATTTTTCCTATAAAAACCCTATCCGGGCTCATTAACAATATCTTCAGCGACCGTATGATTGCCGTTTCCCCCGTAGCAAAAGAAACTTTGCTTGCCACAGGCGCAAGAAACAAAAAAATTCGCGTTGTGTATAATGGCGTAGTACCAGCTGCAGAATTTCCATCAAAAAAAGCAGACGAGATACGTAGGAAATATAATATTCCAAAAGACGCATATGTTGTAGCATATATTTCCAGGCTTGTAAAAATTAAAGGCCATGACTACTTGCTTGATACCGCTCGAGAATTACCCTACAATGTTTTTGTGCTATTTGCAGGGGATGGAGACTATGAAGACCACCTTAAAAATCGCATAGAAAATGAACGTTTGCAAAATGTACGGATGTTGGGCTTTATTAAGGATGTAGACGAAATTATTGCCATAACCGATGTACAAGTAAACGCCTCCCATGTGTCAGAAACTACATCCTTGTCCTTACTATCTGGCATGAGCGCAGGCAAACCGGCAATTGTAACAAATTTTGCAGGCAACCCCTATGTAATTGAAGAAGGTGTAAATGGGCTTTTAGTCCCCACATGCGACCCAGAAGCCTTTGATGACGCAATAACAAGATTAAAAGACGACCCAGGCCTATACAAGAAACTGTCTGAAGGAGCAAAGCAGCGTTATACAGAGCAGTTTACAGCAAAAAAAATGGCAGCAGATACAGAGAACGTATATAAGGAGTTGTTGAAATGAGAACAAAATACAAAATATTTAAAGTAATTAACGTATTTGACTTACTAATAGTGCTGGCTTGTGCAGCGCTAGTTTATGGCGCATATTTATTTTCTATGCCCCACCAAGTTGTTGCAGAAGAAGGCCGGATGATTAGATTTACTGTAGAATTAAGCGAACACCCCGCAGGGTTTTACCAGCAAATTGAACCAGGACCCCTAGTATTTGAAAGCAGCCACGGCATTGCAATAGGAAATGTAGTATACGCATACAGCCTGCCATTTTTACAAGACGTTCCGGACGAAGCCAACAATATTTTTAGGCGTACACCTGTTTACGAGCGAGAATTTACCTATATTGTTATCGAAACCTGGGCAAATGTTAGCGATTTTGAAACAGAGGTTAATCAATTTAGAGTTGCAGTAAACCGCGACATATATGTGCGGTCGCGTGATTTTGCCGGACGCGGGTTTATTACAAACGTTGACTTTTTGGAATAAGCAGCTTACAAAAACTATTTGCGTGCACAGCGCGCACCCGCAACGCAGTGAGGAAGCATAGCTGGGCTTTGCCCAGCGGAGCGGCGGGGCAGTCCCCTGCGTAGCAGGTGCCGCAAAGCGGCAGGCCGCCCGGCCAGTAAGCGAAGCTTACGAGAGGGTTTGGGGCAGAGCCCCATTTAGATGGAGGTAATTAAATGATCGACAACAGCGGAAAAATTAAAGGACGCGTTAGCATTATTGATATAATACTGATTGCAGCCCTTGTGGTTTTATTAGCAGGCTTTATGTATAGGCAAATGTCAGGACGCATTGGTGATATTGTTCGCCCAAGCACCCCCTTCGAGGTAATAATCCAGGGCGAAGGGCTCAGGCATTTTATAATCGACTCTGTAGATGTGGGCGATGTCATGTTTCGCAATCACGACCGTCAGCCTCTAGGCACAGTAGTTGCCATAGATGTAGAGCCGTCCTTTGACTATTTGCACCGCGCAGACGGCACCGCCACCCTTGCAGAAATGGAAGGGCGTTACACAATACGCCTCACACTGTCATCTGTAGGCACTGTTAGAGCGAATATCGGCTACTTTGTTAATGGCATTGACCATCTTGCCCCGGGCGGCGAAGTCGCACTCATTTCCAACAGGGTATTTATACCTGACGGAAGAGTGTATTCTATTAGAGAAGTTGCAAATTAATAACCATAAAGAAAGGGTGCAGAGCGTGAATGTATCTCTAGAGTATAAAGATGTTGAAAACAAATTGCTGATTCTGTATTTAATAAACCGCATGGAGTTATCTATGTCTCGTGCGCAAATTACAGACTTTGTTATGAGCAAAGATTTTATGAATTATTTTACATTAGAACAAACCCTTTCCGTTATGTTAGAACAGGGCTTATTAGAGGTTACACAAGAAACTGCTCAAGATGCAAGCACCACACGCTACACCGTTACCAATGATGGGCTCACTAATTTAGAGTACTTTACAAATCACATTCCACGCACAGTACGTGTTATAATCAACCAATATATAGAAGAAAACCGCGGCAAAATAAAGCGCGACTACGAAAGCACCGCAAATTATTTTCCAAATGTAGAGCACAATGAATTTCAAGTAAAATGCGGCGTGTACGAAGACAAACGCGCACTTTTGGAAATAGCAATATCTGTTGATACCCGAGAACAAGCAAAGCAAATTCAAGCGAACTGGCGTAACAACTCCAGTTTAATGTACCAACGGATTATTGACGCGCTAACAAGCCAGGCCTAGAGGCTCATAAAAGACCTGTAGCAAAAATCATATTTCTGCATATTATATGGAACGAACCTCATGTGTTCGTTTCATTTTTTTTGCGCAAACCACGCAGAAAATCCCAATGAAACCAGCACGTGACAACTGTGTAATAATACCTAGACGGAGGGTGACAATGGGAACAGGTTTTTTGAAAGTTGTAACAAGCACTGCAAATAGCGCACTGCCGGTACCTAATGCAAAAATCACTATATTTAACGGTGATAATATTCTCTACGAACTGGTAACAGATGAAAGCGGCAGCTCAGAAACAGTGCCGTTAGAAGCACCTGCTGTTGAGCTAACCCGGGATCCGGATTTTTACGGCGTTCCCTACTCCATTTGCGATGTAAAGGCCGAAGCCGAAGGTTTTACAACGATTATTGTCCATGGTGTAGAAATTTTGGACACAGAAACCAGTGTCCTCCCCATAGACTTGCCACCAAGTTTAGAGGAAGGAACGACTATCGAATACGCCTCCCCTCCTCACAACCTAGTTTCTGGCGAACAGCGCGCACAAGAAGGTCCCACAGAAAGCCCTCGGGTGCTTAGTGAAGTAATTATTCCGGAATACATTACAGTCCACCTAGGCCGTCCCGACAATCCAAATGCACGCAATGTGCGGGTACCCTTTATCCAGTATATAAAAAACTCTGCCAGCCACGAGATTTATTCTACCTGGCCAGCCGCTTCCTTAGAAGCCAATATTTACTGCATCATTTCCTTTGCACTTAATCGAATCTTCACAGAGTGGTACCGGGTACGCGGCCACAGCTTCGACATCACCAACAGCACTCAATTCGACCAAATGTTCGTAGAAGGCGGGCAAATTTTCGGCACCATTAGCGAAATGGTAGACCGTATATTCAACCGCTTTGTGCGCCGGGAAGGCCATATAGAGCCATTCTTTACAGAATATTGCGATGGCCGCCGTGTTCACTGCCCGGGATTATGGCAGTGGAGTACGGTGACACTTGCCCAACAGGGCCTTAATGCTTTACAAATCCTGCGCCGCTTCTATCCAAACGACGTACAAATTGTAGAAACCGACAACATTGGCGGCGTGCAAGAATCCTTCCCCGGCTTTACCCTAAGTCCAGGAATGTCCGGGCCGGACGTACTAACCATACAAAACTGGCTCAACCGAATTCGTGTAAACTTCCCCACAATTCCACAAATTACCGCAACGGGCGTATATGGGCCACAAACCGAAGCCGCTGTACGCGCATTTCAGGCTATTCCGTCTCTTAGCAGCACCGGGATAACCGGCCTTGTAGGCCGTGCCACTTGGTGGAATATATCTCGTGCCTATTCCGCTGTAAAGCGGCTTGGGGAACTCACCAGCGAAGGAATTGTGGCAGGCATCGGGCGCACGCCCCCTACGGAAATTATCCGGCAAGGTTCTCGGGGTAATTTGGTAGGCCGCGCCCAATATATCATGAATTTCATCTCCCAATTTTATACAGATGTACCCACCGTAAAACAAGATTTCAACTTCGGGCCAAACTTTGCCGCCGCCGTGCGAGAATTCCAGCGCGTGTTTGGGCTTAACCCGGACGGAGTTATAGGGCCGTTAACGTGGAGAATGCTTTTTGATGTGTATTGGAAAATTAGAGATAATGCCCATCTGCAGCCAGGTGGAGGCGGCGGTACAGTTGTGCCACCACTACCACCACCGGGGCCAGGACCAGGACCGGGTGGCATTCCGCCATATCCAGGCCAGCCAATACGCGTAGGCTCCCGAGGGGATGATGTGAGACGTATACAAAATTGCTTAAACGCGGTAAATAATGCAGGACTTAACGCTGACGGTATTTTCGGCCCGCTTACAGAGGCTGCTGTAATGAACTTCCAGCGCTCCAGAGGCCTGAATCCTGATGGCGTAGTGGGCCCGCTTACATGGGGTGCATTAATGCCAACCTGCTATGGCGGCGGCGGAAGCATGGGCAGTTATCCCGGCTTTTTAATTCGCCAAGGTGCCAGAAGCGATTATGTAAGACAAATCCAAACTTGTTTAAACAATGCAACCAATGCCGGACTTGCAACAGACGGCGTTTTTGGACCACTTACCCACGCCGCCGTAGTTAATTTCCAACGGTCTAGGGGCTTAAACCCGGACGGTATTGTTGGACCTTTAACATGGGCCGCACTAGCGGCAGCATGCGGTGGCAGTCAGCCGCAGCCAACGGCCATGGGCGAACATCCCGGCTTCTCCCTACGGCAAGGCGAACGAGGCGACTCTGTACGGCAAATTCAAACTTGCCTAAACCGCGTTAACAGTGCAGGACTTGTTGTGGATGGGGTTTTTGGGCCGCTCACACATGCCGCAGTGGTTAATTACCAAAGCGCCAATGGGCTTACAGCAGATGGCATTGTTGGGACAATTACGTGGAATCACCTGCGCAACCGCTGTGGCGGTACAGCAGCAGCCACAGCATTAGCAAATTTACAAACCACCACAGTAAAAGTAGATGTGCCAATGTCAGATGAAATACCTGTAACTCTGCCAACAGAGTCCCTGCCTGTTGACGCCGAACCACCTGCCGAACTATCCATCGAAACTCCACTATTCCCCTTAGATACTTTCGAACCCCATATAGAAGAAATTCCTGTTATATTTCCAACAGAACCACTTCCAATTGCCCAGCAGTTCATTAACGCCGAACCGCATCACAATATTTTGCAGCATTTCACTCCACACGCGCAAGTTGAAACCGTATCAAGCCCTATACAACCACACCAAATCGAACCCACATTAGAAGACATCCCTTTACAAAATTTCACCTCATTTCCATCACACCAAAATGAAGCGGATCCAACACATGTTACCACACCATATATTACAGCCGTAGAAGAAGCAGCACCTTGCACTTGCCAAATGACAGGCTCACCAGATGGACATTGCAATCATCCTCCGAAGCCCCAAAAATCTCAGCCAGGCCGCATTGATAATAGCGACTTGATGATTTGCTTTATGGTTTGTTGTTTATGTAGACGCTGGTAATATCTCGCTAACATGTTTCAGTTGGTGGCGCATCGCCACCAACTGAATTTTTTATTTCAATACGATCAAGATACGCCCAAGATATTTGCAAGTTATTTGACAGTCCGTTGCTGCAATGCTATCCTACAAAAATAAACCCAAGTGCCTAGTGACACTAGCCACTTAACTTTTACACTTTGGAGGATTTATGCGCAACCGACTACCACTGTTTTATGCAACTTCTGTTTTATTATGGATTGCTTTATATGCCTACATACCATATGTAGCACCCTATGGGGAAGAGCTTGGAGCCAATCACGGACTCATAGGCATGATTGCTGGCGCATATGGCTTTACTCAAATGCTTCTGCGTTTTCCCCTTGGAATACTCTCTGATAAATTGCGGATGCGTAAAAATTTTATTATTATAGGCCTGTTTATTGCAGCAATTAGCGGCTTTATTGTATATATATTCCCCTCCCCCACATCTCTACTTGCGGCGAGAGGGCTTGCAGGTATTGCGGTTTCATCATGGGTCATTTTCTTAATTTTAGGGGCCAGTTATTTTCGGAATGATGAAACCGTAAAGTCTTCCGGTTACTTAAATGCAACGAACGCCTTAGGCCGCACGTTTGCCTTGCTGCTAGGCGGCATTATGGCAGAACGGTTTGGTTTTTCTCATGCGTTTTTGCTCAGTGGAATTGTAGCAGTCATTGGTCTGGTTCTGTCCTTTGGAATTGTAGAAAAGAAGCCGGAAATTTTAAAGGATCCCCCACGTATTAGAGAATTACTGAACGTAGTGCGCAATCATCAACTTTTAAGCGCATCTGTGCTTGCGGTAATTGTACAGTACATTCCCTTTGCAACCACTTTTGCGTTTACACCGGTAATAGCAATTAGGCTAGGTGCAAACAATATGCAGCTAGGCTGGCTGGGCCTTATATCTGTACTTCCAGGGTTGTTTGTTTCACCCTTAGCAGGCACAATACTGCCAAAAAAACTGGGCATTAAACACACGTTGGTAATCAGCTTTATTATTGCAGGGGTAGCCTGTATTGCAGTGCCATTTTGCCAAACTTTATGGCAGTTGTTTTTAGTAAGAATGATAGGTAATGCCGGAACGGCCGCCTCCCTAACCCTTTTAATGGGTTTATGCATACAAGATATCCCTACCGAACATAGAGCCACAGCCATGGGATTTTTTCAGGCAGTGTATGGGGGAGGAATGTTCTTAGGGCCCTTTGTAATGGGATGGATAAGCCACGGCTTTGGACTTGCACCGGCGTTTATTTTTACCGGTGTGCTAGGTATTATCGGTGCTGTTCTTTCAGTAGTTTTTATAAACAAAGGATTTTTGCGATATACCCAAGGATAGTAACGGATAAATAAAGGCAATAGAAAAAGATGCCTCGGCGTCTTTTTTTATTTCTGTAACGATACTTGACATAAGTAGATTATCTATATATACTGATATGTAGATAATCTACTTATCAAGGAGGAGCACTTATGCCAGCAGACAAAAACGTACTTTCCGGCAATACAACAATGCTGATTTTAAAATTATTAGAAGTCAAAGACATGTACGGCTACCAAATTATTGAAGAACTATCTCAAAAGTCTGAGGATATTTTTCGGTTAAAAACAGGAACACTCTACCCCATTTTACACGGCTTAGAAAATGACGGAATGGTAACATCTTATGACGAAAGCACTTCCGGCCAGCGTATTAGAAAGTATTACAAGTTAACAAACAAAGGTAAAGGACTACTTGTACAAAAGCAATCTGAATGGACTGCCTATACAAAAGCAATAGACCTTGTAATGGATGGAGGCACCAGATATGCATTTACATGATAAAGATATTAGCAATTATGTAGATACCATATGCCAACAAATCCGCTGGAAAAAGGCGCATGAAAGAATTTCGGAAGAAATAACCTGCCATATTATAGACGGCCGGGATGGGTATATTGACCAAGGGTTTGACATGCAAACAGCAACAACAAAAGCCATTGCAGACACAGGCGATGCCACAACACTGGGCACAAGTTTCGACCGTGTCCACCGGCCTAAACCCCAGTGGGGTATGCTTGCGGCGGTGGCAGCGTTTATTATACTTGGGGTTGTGATTAGCGTCCTGCTTAATTATAGTGGTGATATGCAAAGGCGTCTGCTTTTTACAGCCATTGGTATTAGTATTATGTTTGGGACATATTTTGCGGATTTTACTGTTTTGGGTAAGCACCCACGGTCGATATTTTTTGGCATTGCTTTTGTTGCGTCTTTGTTTCTCCTTTTCTTTCAACGGTTTGGCTCGTTTACATGGCATGATTTCCGTGTTTATGGGGCTGCTCTTAGTTTGCTTTTTCCACTGACTATTGCACTGTGTACATTTTCATTTAGAAACAAGGGTATTAGGGGCTTTATTCTATCCGGAGTAGCTTTTGCGGCACTGTGCTTTCTCGCTTTAATGATTACCTTTACTGCATTTTTTCATCTGCTAGGTATTGGTACGGTAATTTTACTAGTTGCTTTGTATAAAAATTGGTTTGGTACAATCAAGCGCTCCCAGCTATTGCTTACTTTTATTCCAATTGTGTCAGTTATTATAGTAGCAATAGCTGCTATCGCAAGTGTGCCTTTTCGTAATGCGCGGCTTACTATACTCATAAATCCAATGAGTGACCCACTGGGCATGGGCTTTCAGTCTGTGATAATTAGAGATGTGGTAAAAGGTGCCGCGTGGCTTGGAGAAGGAACAGCACTTAATACACGTGGCGGAACAGTTACAGCCAGTGAGTTTCTTCCGGCAGCTACTACAGACGTAATGCTGACAACTACGCTTTTTTACTATGGATGGATTCCCCTTGCTATCATTTTGTGCGCTCTATTTGCATTTATGGCAATAGGATTCAAACGAACATTCAAACAAAAAAGTGGACTAGGCTTTTTTGTGTCCTTTGCTGTGCTGGCAACATTTTCTTTTCAGGTTTTAACATATGTAGTTTTCAATTTAGGATTTACCCTTACATTAATATCGCTACCCCTTATATCCCCGGGTAATGCCGCAATGGTGGTTAACTTAGGGCTAATTGGGTTCATGCTTTCAGTTTTTAGAACTGGTGATGCCGTGGTAGAAAAAAAGCCTCCTCAAACAGAAGCTAAACAAACGCCATAAAAACTTGGTTAGCCAAGTCCATTCCCCGTGGCGATAACCGAATAAATCCTTTTTCATGGGCTAATAGCCCATTTTTTATGAGATCATCCACTTCCCCTGTAAAAACTGGCGGGATGTTGCTTTCCGCAATACCATCTATCATGCGCAAGCCAAGAATCATGGTTTCAGTGTTAGTATCTCCTTCAGTCAAGCATTCAATGTCAGTCCGGCTCGCAAGTTCGTCCCAAACTGTAGGACAAAGGCTCTGTTCCTGCCGCCCAAAGGTTTTTAAATACGCCTGCATATCCTCCGTGTTACGCCATCGCTTTTCCCCATCAAATGAAGACGCACCAAGCCCAAATCCGATATAAGGCACACGCTGCCAGCAATTTACATTGTGCCTGCTCACAAAACCAGGTTTCGCAAAATTAGAAATCTCGTAATGTTTATACCCCTCATCCGCTAAATACTGCCGTGCC
>Ga0123352_10001617_pt1 | contig 30279 bp, 14 predicted proteins | sample TergutLab28metaG_FD_89700 | JGI IMG/M metagenome (GOLD analysis project Ga0123352, IMG submission 89700) | Labiotermes labralis P1 segment gut microbial communities from Petit-Saut dam, French Guiana - Lab288 P1 | ecosystem: Host-associated > Arthropoda: Insects > Digestive system > Gut ...
CCACTAAACACCAAAACTACGCTAGTGCTAACTTCTCCATCATTGCAGAACAATACAGCCAATGTGGTAGTTCAACAACACAGTCACAAACTCCTGAAGATGGACATATTAATGCCCGAAACAAGATGAGTATCTAAGAAGTAACGTAAATAAAACAAGTGACATCTAGTTGGTTTTTTATTCTTCAACTATCACAATAATGCACGGTCCAATAAACATCACCTGATGTGGTGTTCACTAATATGTGTCAAGTAGAAAAGATGTGTTGCTGTGTATATGATCATTATGATATTAATAAACCCTTTATAAATTTGTGTTTTATCTTATGTTTTTCTTCTTCTCTAGAGCCCCAATGGTTTAAAGAGGAAACACTGTGGCTGGACAGGGAGATTGTTGGATGGGCATCTGGAGAGAACATCTCTCCACACGAGGTTTCCCGCCATACCTATCCTTGCAAGATGTGTGGCAAGGTGTTCAAAACTTGCAGTTCCTTGTCAAAGCACAAGGATGTTCATCGTGGTACAACACGTTGTCTTGTCTGTAATACTGTCCTCAGCAGAGCGTCATATTTGAAACAGCACATGACCTCGGTTCATGGGCTGCCGCCACAGTGATTGCATTCACATGTTTCCATTTCTGAGTCAGTATTACATCATGAGGCTTAGTGAGTTCTTTGAAGCTACATGTTATGTGACTTATTTTATAACAGAAGTGTCGGATATTTCGAAGATAAATTTAGCTTAGCTATATGTGTAAAACTTACACAGATCCAACTCTTGTAAATACATGGTTGTGATTTTATTACAAAGTTTAACTCTGCAGTTCTGTATCAACATGTATATGGACATTATCAATTTTCAATCCAGTTTAAAATAAGTGTATAAATAATTTATTATTAAATGATATTTATGGATGAAGTAGCAAATCATAATTTCATTTTGTGACAAGTGTACCAAGTTTCACTTAGCTTTTTCAGTTGTTAATAAATCAGCAAGCTGTTAAAGACCTGCATGTTCTGTGTGCTGTTTGCAGATGTGATACCTTGGAGCCAGGCCCCGCCACTTCCCAAACATAGCAGTTGTGTTGTGCACATGTTCGACAAGACTGGGAGGCATGTGTATGCATGTCCAATCTGCGGTTCCCACTACAAGTTCCGGGCCTCCCTGAATTGTCACATGCAGACTCACAAGATTCAGCCCATGTGCCACATATGTCACACAGTTCTCAACAGGAAGTACGACCTCAGGAGACACCTAAGAAATGTCCACAAGATTGATGAATGATGGCTTCAGCAGATATTGCTTACATTTGACTTGTCTGGTTTGATGTGTTTGTGTAATTTGACTGTATTCTTAATGTTCACCCTTGTATGGAATATACAGAAATAAAATGAATGTATGGTATTCATAAAATATACATTTCACTGGTGTCAAATAACTTTTGTATTTATTTTTCATTTGTACCTAAATTGTTTATTTTACAGCTCCCTATGTTATTAAGATACACTTTACCTCAGGGATGGTAATTGTTATTGTGAACTATTTTATACACAACGTGTATAGTGCAATCTGACACAACTTCATGAAGAAGTGAGTGAAGCAAAGACCGTAACTTTAGCAGTGTTTTCTGTCATGCCTGCAGGTCGCATATGGCGTGTTGATAGACCACAAAGAAGACGTGATAGTGAACCTCCAGGAGCAAGTAACAAGTGTAAGTTTGTGTGTGTGGTGTGTGGTGCTGCATACTGCCATGCCAAAAGCCTCAGCAGTCACCTACGTTATCACACTGGGGAGACAGAATGCTACCTGTGTCACAAAGTGCTGAGTCGTAAGACACATGTCACACGTCATCTCATGGTCAAGCATGGGATTTACACACCAGGACCTCGAAGCAAGAAGCAAGTTTAGTGTAAGGCTACTTGAATCCCTTGTTGGAGTTTGAAGGAAACAACATACTGTGCTGTTTGACCAACGGATTTGACTGGGTACTGCAAAATTCGTATGCTGTATTTTTTATGCACTTTTCAGTTTCAGTTTTATATGCAGCACCACTTACTTTGACAATAAATAATGTCATATATTCTGTCATGGAGAGCCATTCAGAACAAATTTTCTGAATACTGTCAGGATAATCAAATGAAGAGTGATTGGATGGTCAGGGCAATGGGCATACATGGGACATGACAGTTCTGGTCAAAAAGCCTGATAGATATGTACCTGTTAGAAGACTTAAACATGTGTGAGGATAGTATTAAAATAAGTCTCATGGAAATGGATTGGGAAGTTGTGAAATGGATGAATCCTTTTCAGGATAGGAAGAAATGATGTTCTGTTGTGAAAATGATAAATAATCTTCGGATTGGATAAATGCTGGGAAATTGTTGATTAGCTGAGCAATTGCTGCCTTCTAAGGAATGCCTCTGATACTTGGAGTTAATTAAAGGCAACATATGAGACTGTCAATTATATCCTCATTGATGCTTCTGTCATTCAGATTTATAAACAAGTTATCAGTCTGTTTTTATAACAAGCATCCTTTTGCCTGTAAGTACTTCAATCCTTACAATGTCTTGCCATTTTTTTCTTCTACTGTTCTGCTTTTACAGGTAAAGTTTCCTATTGTGTTAAATTTCCACAGTTGGCATAGGTTGGTCTTAATGTTTCTTCTTGGTAGTCCTTATTTTGGACCAATACAGTGATAATGGTACAAAGGTTTGCACTTGGTCTTCAAGGGGTCAGTTCCAGTCTGGAGTTTGGTTTGTTCCTTTTTGTTTAAGTATTGCATTGTCTTATTTCCAGCAGCTTTAACTTTATCATGCCTTTAGGAGGAACTTAATGCATGTTTCAGCATTCGTGCATTTTATTTGCTTAGTCTGAAGCCTTTGTAGCCCCATTTACCTCCTTAAAACAGTAAGATACATTGTCCATTTCCTCAGTGGATTTGGTGGGAAATTTTTCATTTAGGTTCTCATTAACCCCTGTCTTGGAAGTTATGGAATAGATTTTTGGTCACAGTCTTGGTAACATTCTCTGTCGTATATGTCAGTTGTGTATCTGTGATAAAATCCATGATGCTCCTTGCATGTTTTGTAGGTCTTTACTTCAGCAACTTGTATGTTGCAACTCCTTTTACATTAACACTTTGCCTATGCTTGAATTTACATAGGACAGCAGTATACATGTTTTATCCAACTCTAGTATAAGCCATTTTTTTTCATGCTATTTAATGTTGACCTTATATCATTCCATAATGTCTTTGTGGGTCTTAGTGATTCTTACATTTCTTAAAACAAAATGCAGTCTTTTGAATCACTTTTTGTACCAAGATTGCAGCCTTCACAGAGGTGACATAGTACATTTCAGGAGAGAGGTACCTCCAAAATATAGGTTCTGTATACCAAACTACATGTATCACACTGCAGAAGACTGTTATTGTGATAACCTAAGATCTCACACTTTCCATAGCCTTCCTGTACTGTTGTGAAAGCTAACTGTGTAAGTGCAATGAGAAACAAATTTTTCATTGTAAAACTAAATACTTCACAGCCAAATCTGTTATATTTTTTGCCTAAGCAGACATATGTCCATATCATTTGTGGTGATTTGTGTGGTTCAGATATGTAATTTCTTGACATCAGAATTTCCACATGTTTTTCTGTTTTATGTGGTCATCTACTTACTCAGTAAATAAGAGATTCTGACCTTCCTCACTGAAAAGTTATATTCGTAAAACACAAGTCCTATATAAATACAGTAAGTATGTTGCACACCAGATTGCATACTGTCAAGAATATGAAACTTGTTTAAATGCTCACATGTGACATAAGTCAACATTGTTTTAGCAGCATACATATAAATATTTGTTTTGTGTGGTTCATTGGAAGGGTATCTCAACCTCATACTTCGAACACTTCCATCACATCAAATTTTTTAAAAAAAGTAGATGGCTTTTTTCTAAAATATCCATAACATTGTAAAATCTGATATATTATCCCTTTGATTCACAATGCACCCTCTCACTTGTAGTAGGAATGCAGAGGGATTCTGGTAAAATGCTAACCCAGTTTGGGACGTGAAATACAATGAACGCTCTGACTCTGCATGTATCCTTAAGGCATTCGTATATGCGTAGACTTTGAATGAGTGCAGTATCTGAACAAAAGTTAATTGTAATTATTTTATAATTGCTATATTAAAAATTCTTATTTCCTGTATATTCTGCGCTGTTCTCACCATTTTTCAAGCATGAAATATGAGCTTTGTGCTCTCACATCCTTTATGCCTTCAACATAAGATCTCCTGTAATCAGTTTTTTTAATTTATGGCTTACCCCATTTACAGTGTGTTGAATATGTTTCCTCCTTCTAGATGGCACTCATATTGCTGTTTCTGTGACTTCTTTCCTTTCTCCCTTGCCTGTCACTCTTGGTCACTGTCATTCACAGTGATCCCAAGCACAGCCCTGAAGAGTCATAAATGATTTGTGACTGTGGATCTATACTTAGGATTAAGTCAAGGACAGGGACCCATAGACCAGTGGGACTAAAAGTAAGAGGAAAGGAAAAAAGTTAAGGCAAAGAAAGTAAGGCAAGGGTGACAAAAGTGCTGTCTGGAGGGACGGTATTTAGGTATAGCACAAATCTGTATTTTTCACAATATATTGCTTGCCATTTTTATTCTCAGCTTGCCTGATTTAGTTTGAAAAAACAGCTAATTTCACCTGTATTGTCAGAAAAAAGTTGAAAATTGTTGAATGGTGTAATTTTTGTGATTTTTTTTCCCTTAGTGCAGTGGAAACATGAAGTGCTCCACACCTAGAAATATTCCTTTTAGAATAACATTTCTTCTCCCCTGTGAGCAAGTTTGTTAAACATGACAATATGCCACCATCTTCATCAACTATATTTCATTCAACACTAATGTAACATACAGGGTGGCCTTGAGAGGGAGAAGAAATTCTTCCTAAACACAATGATGAAAATGGAATTTCCACTCATAGGTCATGTATTTGCTAAAGTTCAGATCCCTTGGCTGCAGTGTTGTTGTTTGTTGAATATGATGCTCTCATGGTTCACAGTTCTGAGTAGTATGTATACAGAAAAATGTTCTGACTGAAGACACATATGTGGAGCCAGCTGTGCCCAGTTTGTCTCTGTTGTAACTGAGTAGTGCTGTGGTGTACAGTATTCCTGAAATGCTGTTATAAGCACTTTAAAAGACTTCATTTTTCATAGACATTTGTGCAGGTATCTATGTCAAGCCACCTTCAATCTTGACAGTCACTGTGACTAGAGTATAACAGCTTCAAATTACAATTTGTGGCATCTGGAAGGAAACAAAGAATTTACTTTTGCATCCATACAAGTAACAGTTGGTAAAGTGTAGTAAACTTCAGTGTGTGACGCACTTGTGTCATGAATTATGTCAAGTCCGCACTCACCTTTCTGAAATTGTTTATGTAACATATCCAGAGTGAATAGGGTTGTGGGCTGGACAACAAAGGAATTACAGAATTCCCACTAAGTACAATATATGTTTTTCTTCCCCAAAGTGGCAAGATGAACTCTGGAGCCCACCTAGCCTCCTATTCAATGGGTAGAGAGAGCTCTTTCTTCAAATGTAAAGGTGCTGATGCACAGAGCTGACCAGTCACCTCAGTGTAGTGCTAAGGCTAAGAACAGGTGGACATATACCTTGACTCCCCCATATGTCTCCATGATCTGCACATTCACAGCTGTAGCTGTGCCAGAGTTAGTGGAATTCTGAGTCATGTATACATAAAGTTGTGGTGACTGACTTTTCTTGAGTAGTGAAATGTGCCCTGATGGAGCAACAACGTGCTTTGAGAGAGTGCAGACCATGTTGATTTAATGCACCAAGTCAGTAGCTCAGTTCTGTCGTTGTGATTTAATATCTTTTCTTCAGATCTGGGACGATACATGCTTTATATGAACACAGATGCAGCTGTTTGCGCAGAACTTTGTGTACAATTATATATGGTGCATACAGTTCCCATGACATTTGATGAACGGATTTAGTGAGGCTTCTGTGCAATGCATAGTGTGTTTGTTCAATCTTCTCATCAGACTCACTCTCATGCACCCCTTCAGATAGTTTGTGAATGCTCCCTGTCACCAAAAAATCTTCAAACCTGGCCTTTATGGTTTTGTATCTGCTCATACTTACATTAAACTTGACAGTAGGTTCTGTGCACTGTAGTGAAGGACTTCATATCTGCATGCCATACAAAAATCTGTACTTGATGCTGAAGGAATGACATTTGTGTCTTATGACTCTCAATTCATTCAGAGAAATTCTTTATTTTCTCTTTCTCATGACACAAATTATATTCTTTTAGTTGTTTTGCTTTCCCCACAGTGGTGGGAAAGTCTAACAGGGACATCTGGGAGCTAGTTGTGCAGGATGATTTGGTAAGTATTCTTTTTCTAACTGAATATTTGTGTGTCTCTGCAGGTTTCCTGTCTTTTAGGGCTTCAGACGTCCCATCAATCAAAAGTCATCAGCTTGCAGGCAATAAATTTTCTTCAGAATGGAATCCTAACACTTCTAGGTTTGACTGCAAGGAGTGTGGACTCTCATATCGGCAGTACAAAAACTTGGTGGCCCATAAGAAGATCCACCTTGGAGAAACTCGTTGCTACTTGTGCAATAAAGTATTAAGTCGCAAGTCACATGTAGTCAGGCATTTGTTAAATATTCATGGCATTCATGTATCCTCTCAGGCATGGCAGTAGGAATCTGTGGTGCCTTCTTGTTTATTGTAAGAAAACCTAAAGAGGGACCAATACTATGCGAATGATTACAGGATGTTTTCTGCTGCTAGCAACAATGTGATACGAAGTGATCTGAGATGGTTGACAAGCAAGTGAAGTGCTTCTGTCATTTTGAATCTTCATAATTTTTAAAAGCCTTTTTAATTACATGTGATTTATATTGAAGTAATCTGATTAGTAATTGTTGTATAAAAGGTTTGTGAATCTTATCAGTAATTAAAATCTTGTTGAACGTTAAATTATGTTTGGTTTCCACTGTGGGCTCAAAGTTCTTTACCAGAGGTATGACTGTACCAAGTTCATTCTGAGATCAGTGATGGTTTATTTCTGTAGCATAAGTCATATGGGTATATTAGGTTCCTTTTTATCATTTCCATTTTTCATCACCTGGACATTTTCCATATGCACACTGCAGCTCTTTTTATTACGGTTGCCACCTGCTTGGGCCCTTCATACACTTCACTGCTCAAGTTGAGTAACAGTGAATTTCTGTTGAAAGTATGAATTGTCAAGTAGTGCATTCAGGGAGCTTATAATGTGTAGTCTGGGGCAGTCTCTATCCTGACATGTTTGTGATTTACATGTAAATCAGCCATGTTAGTCACTTTCCATAAATGCTGACTGTAGAATATGGATGTTCTGTTAATCACTATCTTTTTATCAGTATTTTATAATTTTACATGAGGTAACTGTTGTTTTGCATACTTATGGTCTTTCCAGTCTTGTAACCATCTTTCATAATTGCATGTGTTCACATAGATGTGAAAAGCACCTATTAGCTTCATCAAGTATGTCCATCTGTCCATACACATGTATCAGCACAGCTCCTACTGGACAGTGTTCTGTGAACTTTAACCCTTATCCTGCTAACGTGGAGAATATTGTTAGCTCCTAATAATACCAGCAAATGGCAGATGAGTTTTAACTCAGCATTTAAAGGGTTAATATTGGGAAGTTTTATGAGAATCTGTCAATAAACTCCAAACATGGGTAAATCCAGCAAAAATATTGGACACCGTTAGTGAAGTCCAAAGTTCCATAAAATCATTAAAATGTTCTGTTCAAGTAGAATGGCATCAGGCTGTTAGGATAGCCAGGGAGGTACAAATATTGTAAGAATGCACCACAGTGTTACATTACATGTGCACTGCCTATCTTGTTTTTATATGGCCTTAAACTTGTAGTTCCCTTTTGCCTGTAGCACTGATGATTTGAACATTGTATTTTAAGGTTTATAGAATCAACAGTAGCAACAGGAGTAGTAGTAGTAGTAGTGAGGCATGTCAGTCATGTGCACCTATGCAGTAACTGTTGTTTTGTTGTAGTAGTATTTGAAATGCAGTATTTGTTGCAAAGATCTCAAAGTTAATGGGAAAAATAAAATATTCCTTTAACAGCAAGCACTCTTGTACAGTGTCAAGTGAGTGGCTTAAAAGTTATTACTGTGACTGTACCTTCAATACACTTGGCAATCCTGTAAGTAGAACTGGAATCATATGAGTTCAAATGCTAGCAGATGTGGATCAAATGTCTTTTTTTGCACTCCAGCTTATGGGGTAACTATATGGCATCTTTAAAAGTGACATCATCACTTTGGGATGAGACCAACTTGAAAATCTGAACAAATTTTTAGAACTGAGACAAGAACAAAAATAGTCTCTACAAGGCAATTTTTCAGAATGCCATTCTTAAACCACTGTATTAAAAATCAGCCCACTTTCCCAATTGTTGAATCTGAAAGTTGTCAATAACAATTTTAGATTCTTTGTCATGGCCTGGTGAACCTGCAGAATGTTCAAGGAAAATGCAGAGTTATCCTCTACATTATATGAGGGTCACTTCTTGCATCATGGCAACTACTTTGTGGCTAAGAGTTTGGCAACACAGGAAGTGGAATGTATGTTTCAGAGCATGTGGCATGTGCTTGTAAATACTATCATCAAATGTGAGTATAAACTGGAGCCACTGGTATGAGATAAGTCAATCACACATCTTGTGAAATATTCCATTTTCTGTTGTGGCACAGAGGGAGAATGTGGAGCAAAAAGTACAACACATAGTATTCATACAAACTCTTAACCTTCAAAGCAATTCCAAGGGTAGGCTATGGTTCATTGCCAAAGACAGGGAAGGCATGAAATGTGAACAGTATCTCTGCCACCTCTTGTTGAACTGCTGTTAAAATATCTTCTATGTGTGCAAATTGTTTCCCATGCAATAGCTGCATCAGTTTGTGAATCAGATCAAGGTTACATGGATTGAGGTTAGGAGAGTAGGAAGAGTATTCTAAAACTTCCCACCCCCAATGTCAGAAAACATTCTCAACAGTGTCTGCTGAGTTGGCTTTAGTATTATCACAGGGGGTGATGGCATTATCAATCAGTTCTGACATTATTTGCTAACTACTTGACATATGTGGTACCACAGAAGTGACTTACAATGTTGTGCATTCACAGTTTGACCCTGTGAAATGAGATGTCACACAAGAACACCTTGAACATTATACACCAATATGATCACCAGCTTTGTGTGTGAGGGATTTTGTGGAACCTTGCATTTTTCTGGTGAACTGGATGACACCATTCGGAGGACTGTTATTTACGTTCCGTGGTTATACAATTTAACGTGTTCCTTTCGTGAGTAAATCTTGCATGATTGATTGATACGTATTCCATAGCACATTCACTGTTGCACCTCGTTTAAATGAGGTAATACCCACTTTGCAGCAATCTTGCACTGTTTAAGTCCTGTCATAAAATTCAGTGAACTATTGATGGTGAAATCCTTGTATGCTTGGCTAATTCCTGCACAGTCCAGAGCCTGTCTTTCTTCCTGCACTGTTCAGTTATGGTCACTGTCATGTTTGTGTGAATGGACACAGGAGATCCACTGTGATGCATGTTGGCAGTTCACACCTTTCCACCTGTGAATGCCCATACCTTCCTAGCAACTGTCTGATGTCCCAGGAAATGATCGCTTAGTGATTCACATTGTTGTGCTTGGCACTCCCATGCATTTCTACTGTGGAGAACTGCTACTTTCATGCATGAATGCTGTTCCAATTTACAGGTTTCCATGTCACAATGAGACAACAAATGCACCAATGTTGTCACACTATGTATGTGCACTCCTATACACATTCCACATCCAGTAGTAACATTTAAAATTTCATGCCACATGCTTTCAGACTTATTTATTCTGTTTCCCATGTTGCCATATTGTTGGCCAAATAAATAGTTTCCATGACTTAGGGAGTGACCTGTGTCTATTACTACATATCATAACCAGAACACACTGATATTTGAATGATGCGATCCCATTGTGCACATGTAACAAACTTTGCCAAAAAAAAAAAATTAGAACACACTGAAGTACTTGTACACACCACATTAATTTGAAAATCATCCAAGCAGAAATATAAACCCTTCAATTAATTCTGCCATGCAGCATAATTAAGACCACGCTGACAGCGATACTAAACACCTCTCAGTTCCTGTTTTTATAACTGGTGTACATAAATAATGTGTGGCTGTGGCCAACTAAGAGAAATGTTTTTTATTCTCTTGTCACCACATACATGAGTTGCTATTTTGAGTCAGAGCAGGCTGCCTTAAGTATTATCTTTTAAATTCCTCAGTTGGCAGTCTCTTCTTTGAAGTACCTTAATTTTTTCAGAATTTGACCATAATGAACATAACACCACAGCTGTGATTTGGTATCACCTACAGCCATTTTGTCAAGTGAGAGTTCTCAGTCTTATGATATTTCATTGTGTGTCCATAATAATGCTTTTTGTCTGGAATATAAAGTCATGGATGTTGTGTCTTCGTGTACATTTTTGTATGAAGTAAAAAATTAGGACTCTTGGTATGTTGCAATGAATTTGGAAATATTCTTCTACCCTGAGTTATTTCTGTGTGACTGGAACACAGATTGATTTTTGTGGAGGAGTTGTTTTAGTTGGCAGGATAGGTCAGAATTCTCTTTTATTCCTTTAAATAGGTTCCAACACCTGATGTAATCTTGGATTTAGTGTTTTCAATTCATAAGCTGAACTCTGACATGTAATAAGCAATATGATACTCAGGTGTGACTCAAGTCTGTGAGCTGAAGGGAACCATATCCAGCACCTCCTGGAATGTGGTGTATATAAAACTGAATGTTACCTGCAGTGCATTAAACTCGAAAGCATGGACTCGAACTCATGGAAAACTTGAGAAGTGGTAAGGGTTGCCCTGCTTGCTGTTCATGAGAACAGTCTGGAATGGAGAGTGATGTGCAGTATCTGATAAAATAATGTCTTTGTGCTGTACTCTGGGAATTTAAAACTGTTGCTGTATGTTGCTGGATCATTACTGACCCATTACTGGGTTTGAGTTGAGTTTAATTTCTGGTCACAGTGCGCAAATGTAACTGTAGTGGGTTAGAGAGTCTTCCACCAGCATGGTCTCTTGTTGTCAGTGGTAAGAGTAATTGTACTGCACATGTATCAGCTGTGAGGCATTATCAGACATCACATTCTTAGGGTAAAGAAGAAGGTTCAGCTGTACACTGATTGTAATGAACTACTGTCATTTGTATCTCAACTTCCTACTGTCTCAAAGCATTGTGTTGAAGATGTCTAAAATGAAAAGTCAGGGCCACAGTTTGGAATGTGTTGCTTGTCCTTGTGTTTTATGAAAGTTTCTTCCCAGCTTAGTTTTTCATGAATTTTAGGGAGCATCTGTATTCTCATAGTCTATGCACTGAAATGCCTGGTAGTGCTTTGATGCCTTACTGTATTTATCTGTAGAATCCTACTGAATACATAAAACTCTATACAGTGGGTCATGGCAGAATAGATTGGTTAGGAACTAAAGTCAGTTGTGAAGTAATTTACAACATGCATTCTTGGAAAACTGGAAAACCATGAATGTTTTGTATGGGATAATATTCTTTTCCTTATAATTATATTGAAAAATTTGGTGGCCATGGTTGTCCTGAAATTTGTTGTTGCCAATTTTTGCATGTCTGCAGAATATTAACTCTGAGCCACAACAGACTTCATCTGTTGCAGTGGTTTGCAGTATTGCTGTATTCTTTTACAAGTGATTTGTGCAGGAGACTATAACAGCAGTCAACATCTTAAACCTAAATGTGAATAATGTTATTCTAGGCAGCCAACCAGTGTTCTTGGGCTTGCTGTGATAGAAGCCATTTAGACATTTATGTATATAGATAGAGACAGCAAGTCCGCTTCAGCAGCCTCTAAAAAATGCCTATTTAATGTTGTTTTGTAATCCCTACACCACATACACATAATTGCTTCGGATACCTTATGTTAATACCCTGTGACCATGGGACATTTTGCTTGGGAGGTATGGGGAAACTTTGAGTGCACGTGGTTGTAATAGCTGATTTACTGTGACTCAAATTAGTTACCTTCCCAATATGGAAGGGTGATGTTATTTTACCTTAATGTGTGAACATTCTGCTCTTAACTGGAACATTATGAGTCATCTTGTGGCTGGAAGTCAGTTCAGCTTAGTTTTAAAGTGTATCCTATTTCTACTGATGATGTTGAATTGCAGTGTAAATAGTGTTAATATAGGATGATAACAGTTTCATGCAACTTTTACTACCAACCTACTTTTTCATTTTAAAAATTCAGAATTATTTGCAACATTTTTATGACTATAGTGGCACATTCCAGTATGCGGCATGTTTGATACGTGGTACTAACTATGTCAGTTCTGTATAAACCCAGTAACAATAATGAGCTTGCATTTTTTTGACATTATGCTGAGCAAGAGAAAATTATCTAGAATGCAGTTTCTTTTCCAAATGAATTCATGACATGTGAGCTGTTCTGTTACTTCATAAGACAAGGCTTCAATAACTACAACTCACTTTAATAGGGTAAAATAGAGGGATTAATTTTCAACTTGTTCTGTGATGCAACCACAAAATGAGGAGTATTTTTTTCTACTGATGCTGAGCAAATTTTGTTATCATAAATCAAAGACCCCCATGTCTGTACAGCAGTGAGAAGTGTAAACAAGACACAGTCTGGGTACTATACTGTGTTGGCTGGTAAAAAGTTGCTGTAATAGTAACCATTACCAGCCAACATGGCTTGTACATTTCAGAAGACTTCAATCAGCAACACTGCTATGAAAACCTCAAATTTCACATATTTGTTTTTCCAATCTTTGCATTGACCCCATCACAGATGCATCGTCATTTTGAGGTTATGATCTTCTGGGATGTAACAGTGTACACAGGTGGGTATGTAGTGTCACATCCTGGAAGACATGATCTTCATAATCGCCACAGATTTATTTTTGTCATTTCATTTATTGCCATCTCTGCCTTCCAGGAAGTCTTAGACAAATGAGTGAGTTACATTTATTGCAGACCATCACATTTGACCATTCTTGAACTGTGCAACGAATCAAGTTGCCAGAGTGATCCCATATGTATATGCATAGTCTAAAAGCATACTGGGAAGTTTGTCTCCGACATACTTGGCTGGTCAGTGTGGCCACATTGGACGGCCATGGTCACATGTTTTAAATAAGATTATAAGTGAGCATGTTGCCTGTATAGGAAACTTTCTGGACTAGTATTCAGAATGTGTCATAGTTCAGATTTTGGCTAGGTCACAAGTTGTCTTGATTGAGGCTTCTTGTTTTCCTCATGACTGAATCAGACCTGAAATTATGCTATGATGCTTCCTTCTTATACTGCCTATTTCATTATTGAGTAATACTCGTGTCTCTGGTTCTGTGCACTCATAGCTGTTGACAGTGTCATTAAATAAACCCTATATCTATATACACTATGATTATGCTAATGGCATACACATATTAAGAACAGTTTGTGGGAAGGTAAGACTGTTATATACTTATACTGTATATAATGTAAGTGTATTGAGTATTTTAATGTCAGATATTTCTGTATGCCATGAGATAAAGTAGTATTTCACCTTGGGAACACAGTCATTATAAAAGTAGCTAATTTAGAAATATTTTAATCATTTTTAAATGGAAAACACAGGTTAGGATTGTAAAGCGAGTTTGCTGGATACCACTTTCATGAAGTAAGCTTTGGTATTATTTGTTAGCTCAGCTTGATGATCATCTGATTTGTTTGCCCATGTGCATGTCTACAAAAGCATTTCACTATACAATCCAAAGTGTAATTCCATACTATATTGTGGCAATTACCTTCCTTAGTATAGGGAAATTATGATGTCCTTTTAAGATTGTATGAGCTGCTGTGAATTTAATATGTCTTTATTTAATATGTCTTTTTATCAAATTAATTGTAGTAATAATAACAGTAATTGGCACTTTACTTGCATTTTTGACCATGTACATCATGCATTATGATGGCTGATTATCATTATTAGAATCTCGGTCCTTCCTGTGATTATGATCTTCAGTTTGAAGAAAATATTATGTTGTATTTTATTTTTGTGGAATCATATTTGCAATAAAGTTTCAGTTCTACTGTTTGTTCCGTGTGTAAAGTTTTTATTTAAGAGCCTTGCCTTTCCCCATGTTTGCGTACACGTAACTGAGTTTCTATACTTCATTTTGTGTACTTTTGCAGTATCTTAGTTTCAGGCACTCAACATGTAACTGTTTCATTAATGGTCAAGACAATTGGTGTGTCAGCTAAATAATTTTATGTAGTTTTATGTGCACACTATTTTGCAGATTATGTTGGATGTGTGACCACCTGATAGTCATTGTCATTGTAAAGTGTGGGGAATAAATCTCAATACAAATATTCTTATTATATAATGTTTTGTACATCTAAATATTTTTAATATTTTATCAGAAAAAAGAGTTATCAAAACAACTGTTACATAGGAAATATTTTAATGCATGACATGAGAACTATCTCCCTGTTCAAGTAAACATGAATTTACACACAGGAAAGAATCATTACTGCTGTTACCTTTAAGCCTGAGCCTCAACTGTGAATTTCTGTTCTCTGTGGCAGCCCTCCCATCTTCACCAGACATTCCTCTTTGTATCTCCATACATGATACATTTTAATTGATGCTAACTAATCCAGCATTTTGAAGGAAGAACATTTATTTGTTTTGTTTTGTAATTTTTAAATACATTGTATTACTTATTGGCTTGTTGCTACAGTGTATGGAAAAACACCTTGTCCAGAAAACCTGGAGTCTCAGGCATTCTGGATGAAATATCCCATGCCATATTTCGTTAACTTGTAGGGTTTGTTTTATATTTTTGTCCATCTAGTACCCTAGATCAGGCTACAAGTTATGAATTTTGAAATTTCAGTTGAATAATGCAACAAAAAATGAAAGTTTGGAATATACAAGTACATTGACAATAATAAATATTTTATAAAATGTTTTACATAGTAAAACAAAATGCAGGCATTCATGTTTACAGTGCACAGAAGAGATGCTGACCCACAACACATAATATTACTTTGATTATACATTGACAGTTGTGACTTTTATTGGATATTTCTGTGGTCTGATCCTGTGTTTGCATTGGGCATACTTCAGTTTACTGAAAGTTACCACACCAAGTTATGCAGATTCCAAAAATATGTTGCTTATTTTATAACAAGGCCGTAATGAAATGAATTTTTACTCATGTGTTAGCATACATTACAACGTTCATTTGGAGGGCCACAGAAAAGTCTGACTGCTGTAATAGTAACAGAATTAAAACAGGATCTTCCATATTAAGTAGTATAACGAGTTTATTGCTGTCCATAATCAACTACTAACTTTTTAGGAGATTTGAGGTTGTGTTAGCAACATCCACGAAGATCGAGGTTATCAGTAGATGACACCATGCTTATTAGTAAATATTTACTGACTTGGAGGAGGTTGTGGGCTCCATCATCAGGGTCTGCAAAGTTGAAAAAGAGAAGACTTTTTATTTGAAATTTGAACAAGGAATTATGAGCAAAACTCATAAATTGTATTTTCCTATTTCACACACACACACTCACACATTCTACAAACCCTGTGTTTTAATGCTGTACATTAAGTCCTGAACTCACACTTGTAATTTGTTGCAAATGTTTACATGTGAGCCAAAAACTGTTTGAATCCAACAGTACTTAAATATATTATTCTGTCTGAGATATACATATATGTGTCAGTGAATAGCTGAAATTAAAGAAAGTAGCACAAAATTGTGAGAATTTTTATGGAAAGCATTTTCAACACACACACACACACAAACTATGTCATAAATACAGTCGAACCCAGTTGTAATGACATCAGTTTATATGACACTTCATTAATACCAACAGATAATTGTTTTACGAATGATTTCCCCTCTGTTAACCATAAAATTACACTCCTTGGTTAGAACAACACTCATTTATAATGACGCAAAGTATTCACTCCCTTTCATGGTGTCATAATCAAATTCGAGTATATTTGTACAGTAAAATTATATCCTAACATTACCATATTATAATAATATGTAAACCCTATGTATCTAGTAACAATGATTTTCAGAAATCACAGTCCCCAAACTGTTTGAATAAAAGCAAACATCTGTATCCACAAATCTACAGAGCTGTGTAACTTAAACCCACCTAAGTTGGGGACTTATTGTATTTAGATAGTAAGTTTGTAAGTGAATTAAATGCAGTCTAGGTTATGTGTTAGCACGTTGGATGTGCGCATAGCTGGTTGTGGGACTGAATCCTACTCGAGGCAAATTCTTGTATTGCTTGCAGGTGTAAATGTTTAGAGTATTGTTATCATTACCAGTATTATTAGTACGATTTGGAATGCAGCTATGATTATTTTAGAAAAATTATTACTTTCGTACGGCTACTGTTTTTGTTAAATGTGTTGGATATAACATCACAGTTTTTTATGTTATTCATACCATGCATTTTCTTACATTCCATATTTTAACCAACAAAATGCACCAAATAAAATACACTATAAAACACATTTAATTTTAGTTAACAACCCCTCCAGGTTTCAGCACCAAGGTGTCATCTTCAGGGAGTTTATTAACAACAAAGGATTTTTAAGTCCTACAGGTACTTCAAGTGCTAGTCGTCCTCACTTCCATCATCATGTAGTTTACTGCCCACTATATACCCTGACATGAGATACGTTGTATGCTTGAGCCAGATGAGATCCCTTTGGATCATATACTGTCACAGATGATACAACTGCAAAAATGTAACAGAAGAGGCTCATTATTGTATGTTGTAGTTATTTCAGCAACATGGACTTGTGCTTCTTAACATGTGTAATCTAGAATTCAAACATTTCAATATTTTTAATTTTTATGCTGAAAGTGAGGGCGACTAGAACCTGAAGTACGTGTTGAACTTTGATCCTTTGTTGTTAATAAACTCCCTGAAGATGACACCTTGGTGTCAAAACATGTAGGAGTTGGTGCCTAATATAAAGTGTGTTTTAATGCATGTTTTGTTGTATTTTAATTAGTGCATTTTGTTGGTTAAAATATGTAAAATAACCTCAGAGTTTAGCACTGTCATATTTTTAACTCTAGACTTATATACAGGATTTTTTATACATTTTACTTAAGCTTTTAGGTGCATTTAGTAGAGTCACAAAAAACTTCTTGCTATAATTGTATCTAGTTACAAAATTTCATGCTCCTACCTCCAGTTACTAATTTTCACTGCCCACCAGAAATTTGAATGAAATTTTACATGATTACCACATTGTTTTACATTCTAGAAAGAAGTACCATGATAAAAGTTGCATGTCTTTGGAATATTTATTAACATACACCATTTTTTAATCGTACATTAACTGGCAATAGAATCTTCCTTACCTCAAAAGTTCATATATCTGCTGTATTAGGTTATAGGAGTTTAAATCACTGGACCTGCACAAAAGTTTTGTGCAAAGGTGGGGAGGGAGGTGGGATTGTACAGAAAGATTATGGAAATCATTTTTCCTTAAGAGGGAAAGTAGGTCATGGTGTAAATATTCTGACAGAACAAAGGGCAAAGTCTGTGGTAATAGGGTAAAGAGAGATAAACCAACAAGATGCAACTAATCCGATGTTTATCATCAAACTTCTATCTCAACATGTTTTGGGCACCATTATGCCCATTATCAGGAGAACGAGACCGTGTATTACTGCATATGATGTTCTGCACTGGTTGTGCTGGCTGTGGTTGTGTGGAGCTGGGTCATAAGCTGTGTGCACTGTGTGAAGGTTACTGTTCAAACAGTAACCTTCGCACAGTGCACACAGCTTATGACCCAGCTCCACACAACCACAGCCAGCACAACCAGTGCAGAACACCATATGCAGTAATACACAGTCTCATTCTCCTGATGATGGGCATAATGATGCCTGAAACATGTTGAGATAGAAGTTTGATAATAAACATCAGATTATTTGCAACTTGTTGGTTTATCTGTCTTCACCCTACGTTCCATGATGCACGGTCACAAGAACCTAAAACTTTAAAATCTGTGATAATGTTGTTTATTGCTCCAGGATATATGCAGCTGCCACTGAGTGATGGTGCTGTTGAGAAGAAATTTTCGTGTGACATCTGTGGCGCTGTGTACAAGCACGCACCTAATTTGACTGCTCATAAGAAGATTCATCTGGGTGAAACAAGATGTGATCTGTGCCATAAGGTGTTAAGTCGCAAATCCAATTTTCATCGTCATCTTATGATGGTGCATGGTGTTGTCATGCATAAACGTGGCTGGTCATTACAGAAACAATGAGGGGCTTAATTCTCTACATTCACAGTCCTTCAGTGCTTATTTTGCAATATTTCCCTTCATACACTTTTACTCAGGCTTCTGTGTTATGTGGTTTGTGTTGTATTGTTAATATCAGTGTATATCAGTGTCTTTATTTGTAGAGGTAGAGGGACAATTTCCAGTTTGGAATGGACTTCAGAACTGGTATTGTCATTGTTATGAACCTAACATATCTTACAAAATAATGTTATTTATAAATGAATAACTTTGAAGTAAATTATTATAATTTGTCCAAGCAATGTACAGCACTCATAATAAATATGTTATTGACCATAATTTAAGGCAGCTTACATTTATTTGTATCCAACAACTTTGTATCTTTTTAACCTGCATTTCTTTTTTGGAGAGAGCTTTCAGATAGTGTATTGTATTGCTTATGTAATATAATCTTTTTCCTGTATCTCAGTAAAGACACAATGGCTGTGCATTGTGTGATTGTTCTTTATAGGACCGAAGTCACCAGCATCTTGGATATCGTGGCAGAAGAATGATGGAAAGTACAAATGTGACATCTGTGGGGCATCTTATCGCCACCGTCAAAGCTGGTACTCTCACAAGCAGACACACCGAGGGCGCACATCGTGCAGATTATGTGGCAAAATGTTCAGTCGAATGGCTCTACTCAATTTGCATCTGTTACAGATGCATGGCCTTCAGGCTGTTAAACCACGAGGCCCTCGATTTGGTGACAGACAAGGCTGTCACTGAAGTGACTGTTACATGAAAGAAGAAGACTTTGACGTTGAAATATTTAATTCATTCTCTGTAAGACAGTAATAGCTATATCAATTCTGTCTCAGATTCTCATGAAATAAAAATCACTGGAGCACCAAGATGTACCCTTCCTATCCATTAATTTTATTTACTTTTATTATGGTGTTGTCATGATTGATCTTTATCATCTGGGAATAAGGATTTTGAACTCCCAGGTTACTGAAAGGCTGGTGGCAAGATTTTAATTCAGAAATTAACAATATTCATATTAACATGTGCAGCACTCAGACTGCTCAACTACCATGCATGTGCTGTTTCAGTAGAGCAAAACATGACCAATAAATGTTAAGGATGGCATTTCTGTTGTCTTACATTTCCTCTCACAACACCAAGATTGTTGTTGCATCATTAAATTTCATGTACACAGAATTGTTCATTCCAGAACTATTAATGTGGTAAGTGGATCTGTCTACTAGATTTCTGAAGGCATTTTGAATAAGGTCATCAGATTTTATAATGTCTTATTCTTAAGAATGTGGCATGAATGAGGTTTGAAAATTATAATCTGATAATTATATTGTTTTCATTTCCTGTTAGAATTATGCTATTGTCATAGTTACTTCACTGCAGATTATTGAAACAGGTTTCTCCATATGTTAGCAAGTATTCTGTATATAGAGATGTAAGGAATATTTGGTTGGCATCTTGAAGTGTGTGTGTGTGCAGGATGGTTTTGAAACATTTTGGTTATTGAAATGTGACATTTTTTAGTCTCTCAGGTGAAAGAATGAACAGATTAGAATGTCGTTTATTCCAAATAACTCAGGACTCGTGTAGGTGCAATATAGATGGTTTCCAGTTAATCACTGGTTTGTATAATTCAGGGAAATGGGAACAGAATCATATGAGTTTTGTCTACAGTTTTTTTGTACCTGCATTTTTATAGGTGAAATCTTCAATATGTGCATCAAAGTACAAGCAGAGCAATTTGGTATGTTGCACTAACACCTGGCCTGGTATCTCTTTTGTCCAGATTGTTGCTATGTAGTTGTTATGCTAAATGTTTTTTCTTACAAAGATCAGTTTATTTGGAACTTGGGAATGCTACCTTTTGTCAAGAGGACTTAAGCCAAATAACACTTAATAGGCGAGCAGAAAATTATTTCTGATTACATTATCTCTGTTATGCAGCACGCCTGTAATTTTTCTGTTATAAGCTTTGTGAGATAATTATGATCCAGCAAGAATTCTTTAGGGGTGTCCCACTATTCATGTGTTGTTTATTGGATTTCAGATACAATATGGCTATCAAAACTGAGGGGTGTAAGAGAATGCCCAATCTGCAGGAAGATGTTAGCCCAAACTACATCAATGAAGCGACATATCCAGTCAGCTCATGCTGCAACTACTGCTGAACAATGTCCAGTGTGTGGAAAATTGTTCAAGAACAAATACAATATGTGGGTCCATCGTAGCAAAAGTCACAGAGCTCATAAATTTGATTTCTAGCTGCTGATGAAGTGTGGCAACACAAAACCAAAACTGCATCAAAACAAATGTGCATTAATGTTAAACTTGGTTAACCAAAATAGTTCTAGTGCCTGCCCATGCTCTGTAGGTTGAAATTTCTGATGAAAACTGAAGTCATGTGTCATCTCATTCAGCAGTTTATCATTGCTGCATCTTTTGTATTTTGACAGTATTTATAATTTTACAAATCTGAAATAATTGTATGAAAGATCTGTATTTGGTTTAAAATAAAGGACTTGCTCAACATATTTGTAAGTAATATATGAAATACATTCATTTTGCTACATTCTGTATGTAACACTAGACATGCCCTGCAGTAGCTGCATATAATATGGTGCAATCGACAACACCTGCTCACTGGTTTTTCAAGCAGGACGATTGTTACTCTGAACCACTACTGCACGTGTATGATATTATTTTTTAAGGAATTTTAATTAACCATTCTCTTTTCCAGCACTGTTGTTGGGTACACCAGTTCCTTTGCCCCCTGTTGGCACTGAATACTGTCCACATTGCCCTTCTGTCTTGTCTATGGGCAATCTGCGACGTCATATTCGAACTCAGCACATTGGCATCCCTACAGCTGTCTGCCAGTTCTGCAAACGCACCTTCAAGAACAAGTACAGTCTACGGGAACACACCAGAATGGTCCACGGATTGTAATCAAAATAACAGCAGTTACCTCTTGGTACACAGCAGCCAGTTTTTCAAATGTCGGAGCTATGTGTGAAAGATTTCACATGATTCTATACAGCAAACCATTCGGTTATCTTCAGTGTTCACTCTAATTAAAATAGAATTTAGGTTTGGTTTCAAAATACATACCAACTGTTGTTTGTAATTGTAACAGCATATACGAATTTGAATATAGTTAACACTACTATACCATATTGTATGTTATTTTCTTACACAAAACATTAACTACTGATTATATTAGTGACAAATGTTATAATATTTTCTGTTCTGTGCTTTATAATGTAACGGTTGTAGAGTTTCACATTCCATGTAATTTTAACAAAGAAAACTGATTTACAGAGCATACTGTTCAGTTTAAACAAAGGTAGGGGTTGATAAGCCCAGTACTGTACGGCATGATGAAGTTTGTTTTACTCTGCATATTTATATTTGGAATGAACATATGATGGGAGTTAAATTAAGAGGAAGTAGTTGCATTTCAATATTCTCCCTGATAGGCACAATTTCACACGCCAGACACCAGGATCTTTCTAGCTAGTCTGCCATCACAAGTGGTTTGCCTCTTTTACAGGTGATGAAAACAATTCACGGTACCCAGGGTACTTGTTGATTGGAGACCGCTACATGTGCATGCTCTGCCAGCACACATTCAACACATTGCCGATTCTTTCTCGCCACATTGCAGCCAAGCATCAGAAGCAGGACTCCGTCTTCTTTTGCGACAAATGCAACCGTTACTTCAAGACAAAGTGGAGTCTGTCTACTCATAACAGTCGGTACCACAAGTCCCCAGCCTTTCCAGATCAGATTGGGCATGATGGAAACAATCACTAAAGAGGAACATTATTTATTTTATGTATGTAGAACTATTAAAAACAAAAAGGTAACTCAGTCTTATTACAGGCCCGAGGTGCCCAAAGTTTCCAGGAAGTTAAGGTTCCCAGATTATGTGACAATGGCCCAGGATGGTGGTAAGGTTGTCAGCCTTATGCACTGGCAGCTTTTACCCCCAGGAAATACTCCTGGTACTCATATCTGTTAGAGGCTGAGTCGACCCGAGGGCCATAGTGCGATCGGAAGGATTATGTCAATGAAAAATTCCAATTACACCATCTGGAATCGAACCAGCAACCTTCCAATTTGTAGCACAGCACCTTAAGCGCTGTGCTACCACGATCCCCTTGTAGAACTATTGTCTATTTCCACTTATATGGGCAGAAGATGTTTTGTCTCAAAGTATATCCTTTATATTCATGTATGAATTGTTCATTCAAGTTCATTTTATGGAGAAGCTGAATAAGAAATGAATGTAAGCCATGATTCATTAAAGAGTATTGTGTAGTAGGTCCCTTTGAAGGTAGGTACTTATTTTATATTTTAACCTTTCAAAGGGAATATGGAATTGTAAGTTTCTCAGTTGTGCTCCAGCATGAATTTTATAAGTTTCCTGTGCAGTGTCAGTTGTTCTTAATGATTACTGTTAAGCTGGTGTAGTATGTTCAAGGCTAATTCCATGTTGCAGTAGCTTTGGTTAAATGATCCAATTATGCATGATATAAGTCTGATGTAGAATACAAACAGTAGAGCTATATCTTTCTTTTAAACATTCAATTTAGTCCCCTCCCTGTTCATGGAACTGGAATGAAAAAAAGGACAGGAAATCATTTGGTAGAGACTGGGGCTTCCTTATGCTGGCCAGGACACCATGACATTCAGGATGTCTAAGAATAATTGTTTTCAGAATTCAAATATGAATGCTGATTCTGTACCACATAGAACCTTCTGATCTGGAAGTCTGGTAAAAGACTTGTAAAGTAAGAATTTTGAGTAAATTTGGATTGTAGATTATAGCAACAGTTTACATTGTGTACCATCTAAGGATCTTGGATGTAAAGGTACGTTAGTGCAGGGTTTTTTTTTTAACTTCCTGTGATTCCTTCAACTTTGTTAACCTCACATACATAATTAACAATATGATAATGTAAGTCTCACCAGGAGAGCTGTCCAGGCCACTTTACTGCATTTTACAACTCCAGACTATTTCTCAAACTCAATAAATCAGTCTTGTCTTTGTGTCCCAAGAGTTCTACTGTGAAATTTTCTGGTTAAAATCTTACATATACGTTTGTTACTCTTCCACTTTTGCTGCATGTCCCATCTTCTAAAGGTCCTTCATTTTGCATGACATAAGGCTTCCACATCATTGTAAATGAGATCTTTGCTCTTCTGGCATGTTACACTGTGTAGATTGGTAGTTAGTTATCAGCGTTAATGAACTACCAATCTATGCTGCATGAAATCGCAAAAGGGTGAATGTTCTTTCACTTTATTATTGTACAACTGCTCAGTGAAGAGAATGTAGGTCTAATGACTTAGAGTAGACCATTGCTCTTAAGGCAACAACACTGCAACCCTTGACTGCTACCGTTTGCCTACAGCATTCACTGTAAGTTACGCACCTGCGCATTTTAGAAAAATTTCTATATCCACTGTTTTCAGCTTTACTTAATCTTACTTTCTTTCTTGCCTTTTCAAGTGACTGTGCAATCTTGCACTTCGGAGTTGTAACATCAGCCATTTAATTTAGGCATAAACATACCTGCAAATAAACAGAATGTGTATGTTGCTGTTAGGCAAGTTTGTACAGGTACTTATGCCGTTTCAGGTGTATGCTATTTTTAAGTAGTAAAAATTTGAAATGATAACATTTTTGAACGATGCCCCAAATGTTTGCTTGCGGGAATGAAAGTGCAGTGAGACTGATGTGGCAGAACATTGGTGGGCAATAACATGCTGTGGTCCACCAGGTTCCAGTGTGTTGGAGTTTGGATTTCAAGTGGACTCCCTTGTTCATACAGACAGGTACACAGCTGACCACATGTGGCTATACTCAGTTTTAACTGCATAAAATTCAACTTGTGCCAGATCTTCCAGAATGTAACTACGGCACAAGTCAGACTTACAGTAATGGTCTGTCCATGCTACTGATCTATGAACACTCCCAACTAACTTATTCCGTGCAAAAAGACTGTTACCTCTGCACATGCTGTCAACAGACAATATGAAATTATTTGGAGATGTTTTACTAATATAAGAGCCTGTAAGAGAACCTGGTCTACTCTAAAATGTGAATCCTGTATACAGCTCATAAGTTCTGTACTCCCCCTCTTGGTTCCTTCCATTCTCTCTAATACTTTATTTTTAGATACAATGAATACTTGTTTAAGAGTTTCAGGAACAGTTGTTATCCAATACAACAGAAAGGTACATAAATAGTGTAGTTACATACACTGCAGTCCCTGGGAGCGTAGATTTCCTTCCTTCTACGTGTTTCTCCATTGTCTTATGTGGTATGTATACTTTCATTTAATAAATCAGTATTGTCATCATAATCAAATAATTGAGTTTGTATTTAACTGTACACCCTTTTCAACTATCATAATGAAAAGCAATGAGGATAAAACATCTCTTTGACTTAGATCATTGCAATTTGGAAATTTGTGAGAGTTACTTTACAGAATGACACCCATTTTCCTGTCTTCTCCTATACATTATACAATTATCATTATGCAGTTTAGTTATGCAGCCCAGCCAGAAACTCCATACTTGCTTGGAACCAAAAATGTAATAATGTTCTAGGCTAGTTTATCAGTTCACCTTCACACAACTGACACGTGATAATAACAAATCTGAAGTGAACTTCTACTCATGCTCAATGAATTTTTCGGCCATTGCATGCTCTCCTCTTGAAAGTACTCATTTTGTAACATGACACAAAACCAGTGGGATTCAATCCTATTGAAAGCATCTCTCTATAGGAGTTGTGTTTTAAACAGTTTCAGCTTAAACTGCTTGATATAATCAAGTCTTCTCCCCTTCCATACAGACTTAGGTTTTCTAGATAGTTATGTGGAGAGTACAGGGGGTTGGATAGAACTAGCCATGCCATTTAGAGCTAGATATTCTCCAAAGACAAAGTATAATGGGCTAATGCAGTGTCACAGGGAAGAAACCACTTTCAAGTATGTCATTCTGCAAGCTACTTTCTGTAGCTGCAACATGTTTATATTTGTCCCTATTGATTGAAATTTATATAAATGCATTAATGATAAAACAGTGCCCAACACATTATCTTCAGCGGATGTTAGTTCCTTCCTTTGAATTTTGAGAACCACTCATATATTTCTGATTATTCCCCAGAAGTAACATTTAATGTGCCATAGGGTTCCATAGCAATTTTACACTCACTTTTGAATCCATTTTCACTAACATGCTACATCATCCCATGTGTTCTGTGATCTGCACTGTATCATTATTGCTCCCTAATAGCCCATGTTCCAAAAAATAAAAATGCATATCTCAGTATGCATTTTTCCCACAGCCCAGTTGTCAAAAGTGATATGGTCTAGTTTTGCTCCAAATTTCGTAACATATTCAGCATGATGGTCAGGGCAAGTGGGCACTAAAAGGCTTGCTGTAAATGTAAATTAAAATGGCCAAACATTCTTCACTGCATAAATATGAACTTTTGTTAACAAGTAGGTAGAAGATAGAGGTAAAGTTGGCCCTGGCCATGCCATGAAGGCACAGGGTGGGAGGAGAGGTATAGCTCCAGTCATTCTTAACCTCAGCACTAGTTGGAGATGAGTGGTGGTTAACTTCACACACTCACCACTTAGTCCCCAGGGAAGGAACCCTGGTACGCACTGAATGGGTGGCTGGGTGGGCCCCAGAGTCCTTCATGACATTTTGGAGAAGAGAACAAAATGTTTCTCCTGACAGGAATTGAACCCTGAATTGTCCAGTCCATAGCAGTCTATCCCAGGGTCGTGTTAGGAGCATGTCTATGCTACTTACCTCCAAAGACTTCTGTACATGAAAGGGCTTGCCAAATACTCTCCACTCATATGCAGGCAGTCTCTATATCTGCCATAGATTCTAAAAGAGATGGTTTCAGACGTCTGTAGCAGTACCGTGACACCATCAACAGCATTTTCTGTCAGTGCCATTTAAAGTTGATGGTCAGTAGAAAACATGGTCTAATCTAGATTTTCAGGTTTCCCCCCCCTGCATTCAGTTATAATTTTATCAGAACTTTGTACTGGAGTGGCGTAACTGCCAGGCATCCACTGCACTGCACTACACTGAAAATGTCAGGCTTACCTTGGCACCGACAATTCCTATGTGCAAGGCATGGCATTGTTGAACACTGTAGAATTATTCTGATTATAACTCAAGTCTGCAATCACTCTTAAGAGTAAAAAGGGCATTAAAATTGAAGCAATGTAGGCTTGCATTGTGGAAACAAAATGTATACAGTTGTCTTTAAAACGTATGGGAGGATAGCATTTGGATGAAATGTGGTGACAACACACAGCGTGGCTATTGTGTTCACTACATCAGCTTAGTCATCATACAGTAACCATGGACACTGCATCAGTAGTACCGCTAATATTTTACGACTCTCCAATATGTTGTGGACTATCAGCTATTTTCAAGTGTTCCATGTAAATGTACATTATTGATGGCACCCAAAACTCTACATTCTTTTTACAGTACAAACAATACCAGTTATAGTTAAAATGTATAAAAGTTAAAGCTGTATGTTAATATAAAAAAGCTTAGGTAAAATTCAATTCTAACCTTATAAAATTTATTTAAATTGCTACTTATGGGTTGATTTATTTACAAATCATCATATTTTATGAATGTGTGAGAATAATTAATAGTTAATCCCAGTTTTGGATTATTGTTTTTACTCAGGTACTCAATGAGTATCAAATACAAATTGCATTCAGACATCTGTTTTTAGTAGACTTTGTTACTACTGATCGACAGGTTTTCTGATGATGAGAACAGAGATGTTTCTTGAAACGTGAGTTCACTTGCTGTTCAAGCACTTGATATGACCGGTACCCCAAGGACGTTGTAATGAATTCAGCTGCCATGGAAGCTTCAAATTATATACCAAGCCTTACTCTTTTCACTCCATTTCCCTTCACAATCTACGCTTAGTATTTATGGGCAGTACTTTTAAAGTCCTACTGCACAGGCTTCCTGACCTACAGATCTTGTTAATACCATAGTTACGGAACTCAAATTTACCATTAACTCGAAAAATGCCATTGGGTTCCATGGATTACTATGGTAGATTGGGGTACTGCACTGATAGTTCACATGATCACATCAAGTAATTGTTTATTCCCAGCTGGTTGCCATACCTCATAACTCAACATCCAGGTCATTAATAAGGTATGTATATTTGAATATATTAAAATATTTGGTATAACATTCCTTCTGAAAAATTTTTTTGAAATCGACGTATAACAAGAGAAACATTAGGGGCACTCACCAAATCAGACAAGATGGAACTGCAATCATCAGTCAGAATGACCCAATAAAATTGTACAATTAGTCATAAAAACCAGTAAACATGTATGCATTACACTTTACCATATGCATCACACATATAGCAACAGTGGCAACAAAGAAACATGTCTTTTGTTTATCCTATTAATGAGTTTCAACGTAATAATTAGTGGTGGGAGTAAAAATCATGAAGTGCCTTATTATGCAATTTTCTCCAGCATCCTGTTGCTTTCTCTTATTCTCAGATATCTTTAAAACAGACATGAGTTTTTAATAAAAATAAAGACATTTAGGAATGCTTTATTATTAGAAGTTTTAAATTTGCTTTCTTGATATCCACTGAATTCCTGGAAATAATTTGTGTTTTGTTATGTGTAATACAAAGTGTGAGGCTTATTTCTGACAAGAACTGTGGTACAAACATGATTTTCAGTCACTGGGTGAGCAGAGGATAAATACCTGAGTGTACTTTGGACTGCTGATTCAAAAATAATCTGCCCTTGAAAAGGCTGAAGAGTTGATTACAGATGATTGTGTTTTGGACACCTTCATAATATAACAAAACACTAAACAAGCTGCTGTTTGACAGACAGAACATAACCTTGGAATGAGAACCACATTAATATGACACATAATGTGGCAAACTGCATGCCAGGTTTCAACTGAACTGATTGTTTTATCATTATAACCTATAATTGCATACATGTTTGATCATAAGTAGCAAGTGTCATGAAGCATGTTTTGTAACCAGACAGCGTAAGCTTATTTTTAGTTCTTCACATTATTGTATTGTCACAATAAATTTATACAGTAATGACTTCTACCACATAAACCCAAATTAATTTTCAGGTTTCAAAAAACCTTCAATATGCATGGGTAACTTAAAATTGCCTTACAAATCACAAATAAAGTGAAACAATTTCATTATAGTTTTTGGTTTTTCCAAAATTATTTTGTTACAATGGCCTTTATGATTCTTATTTTTTACTTGAGACTGCTGTGTTCCTTGACAGAAGAGAACTGTGCTCTTCTGGGCTAATACAGTGCCATCTTCAGGGGTTTGACCCCTGCTGATGGGACCGATAGGTTGTTATGAAACATTGGTAAGGAATTACCAAAACTCACTGCGTAATTGCCCAGAAGAGCACAGTTCTCATCTACCTCACAGTGGAAGCATGAAATCATGTATTGTGTTCCTTACCTACCACACAAAATCTCAGCTGTTAAACAAAGAACACACTGTACTGCACCTACCATGTTGGATGTAAACCATATTTTTAAGTATACCCATTGCAAGGAAAATGTACCATACCACATTATTCACACATAATTGTAACTGATATTGTCAGGATTCTAACAGAATCCTGACAGCATCCACCTTACTCACAGGTACACTACATGCTATGCCAGTAATAAGGATGTGTAGGCTTATTCAGCAGTTGTTGATTGGCAGCAATTGCATAATTTAAATCTCACAAACTTAAGATGGAGATATAACACACTAAACTAGCCAAGGTATTAAATTGTTTACAAGATGTTGTCCTACCCAAATTACCTGCACATCTGATTCACAGATGTAGAATTACTTATAACATTACAACATACACACCATATATCACAACACTGTAGGTTACATGTGTAGTGGGTCCCTGTCACCACGGCATGGCGCGTCCTCAGGTTGCGGATAGAGGAACAGCCTCCTTTATGGACGGTAGCTGCGAATAAACTGAATAAGCAGTCGTGGACAGCCGACAAGGGGTGGTCCTCCGGCTTGGGAGTTGGGCGAGGTGCTAACAACCCCTCCCTGTAAAACATTCATGTTAAGAAATACTTGCAGGCATGATGCTTCCTCTGGAGATAAAACAATCCAAAGGTAAACTACTCCCCCACTCGGATCTCCAGGGGGGTGTTTCTAGGGGAAGCATTGTGCAAAATACAGGGAAATGAAATTAGGCACGTGGAACGTTAGGAGTTTTTATAGGGCAGATCCCCTTAAGGCAGCAGCGAGGGAATTAGCGAGATATTAGATGTAGAGGGGGTGCAGGAGGTCAGGTGGGACAAAGAGGGCACAGTAAGAACAGGGGATTATAATTTTTTCTACGGGAAAGGAAACAAGAATCATCAACTGGGAACAGGTTTTTTTGTGCACCGTAGATTAGTACCAGCAGTGAAGAGAATAGAGTTTGTTAGCGATAGGTTGTTGTATATAGTGCTGAGAGGTCGCTGGCTTCACATCGTTTTAGTAAATGTGCATGCACCTAGTGAGGAAAAAAGTGAGGAATTGAAAGATAGTTTTTATGAGGAATTAGAGGAGGTGTTCAATCACTTCCCAAAATATCATATGAAAATTTTACTAGGAGATTTTAATGCAAAAGTAGGTAGAGAGGATATTTTCAAGCCAATA
>Ga0123352_10001620_pt1 | contig 30248 bp, 12 predicted proteins | sample TergutLab28metaG_FD_89700 | JGI IMG/M metagenome (GOLD analysis project Ga0123352, IMG submission 89700) | Labiotermes labralis P1 segment gut microbial communities from Petit-Saut dam, French Guiana - Lab288 P1 | ecosystem: Host-associated > Arthropoda: Insects > Digestive system > Gut ...
CCATTAGATTATTCATTGAACTCTTCCAAGTCCTTACGCAATTACGTCGCAACAATTAGACGTAGTTTACACAAAATGACAAATTTCAATGTTCTCATTTAAATTACTAAACTTCTTATTACAGAATTTTTTTAAATTGTACACACAACCGTTGGATAATTATGATATATTTATATGATCCCTAAGATTCATTGCCTTGACACAAAAGTTGGTGATTTTTCTTTGGTAACAAAATGACAGACTGCCTTAAATGTTGGACGAAGCATGTAAACGAAATTTGTCGTGGGTTTTACCCGAAGTTACTAATTACTGTAATAGAACAAATAGTTTATAAAGGAACAAAGCAACGCAATATGAATTCCTAGCCGGAGTTGCTCAGTACTATAGCACTACACCACATCTACAAGAAATAAAGATTTGACATTCGATTCACAGCACAGCAGAAATGTTTCATTTCTGCATTGGGTCAAGACCTGATATGTGGCCCTCTGAGGCTCATATCCAATTGGAACAGCGGTTCTTTCGTGGGTAGCAAAGCGACTGGGTGATGATGCTAACCACCTACCACCACCTACTGTTTTTATCAGGAATATATAGAGCTACACCTCCACCCCTCCACACGTCTTCACGGCATGTTACAACTCTAACAACCTGCGCAAACAGACATACTCAGTTTGTGCAGTACGGCCTGTTTACGTCAGGTGTGTAAAACAAGAAACCTATCTAAATAAACTTACAGGTGACAATGTCGCTGTGCACACTGTGATGGAGTTCGAGGGCATGAACATGAAGCTTCACTAATTCTTAACTTCTGCGCTTAGATGGAGGCCAGTAGTCAGCTTCGTGTCCCGGGCAATTTACCATAGAGGAAAGAGCCTCCAGTAGCAACTGAATGGTTCAATGGGCACTGGGTTCTTTTTTAGATAAAAGTAACACATAAATTTATGTACTGCTCTTTAGTAAGCACCACTCAATTAATGCTTATGGGGGAACAGAGTTATAGATCCACGCAATCGCTGCATGGGTACTAAATTGTTTTGAAGGGTAAGCTCTACCGCTTACCCCTGAGGAAATAGCCCACAATATGTACTTTTGAACAGCAGGCTGGGCGGGCTTCTCAGTCGGTTTGAACGCAGTAAGGAAGAGAAAATTCTCTTGTTACCCCCTGCACAGAAGTTCCTCTTCGTTGGCCGTCAGTTCCCTAACCCAGTTGCTATACCGACTGAGCTGTTCAGACTCCAGTATACTTACTGTAATATAGCATATTTTACTCTGCGATGATGCAAAATACAGAAGGTACTATAGAATAAGCATTTTGTGGAAGATAGTTTCTAGAGCGTGTGGGGAGAAAGATGGGAGTCAGATTTACACTTGATCCCCGAAACAGAGTTTTGTTCGTTCCCCAGTAACAATCTGGCAGCAGTACCACTGACAGACAGGAGGTTGAGGGAGGGGGGTGGTTTGGGAGAGGGAAGACGTGTTGTTTTGCCGGTGAGTTGAGACTTTGAAATCTTCTCTGAGACGGCAGCCTTACTGCTGTATCTACGCACTCGCTTCTATTTGTTTGCGTTGTACGGCAAATCCGTGGGTCTAGAATCCCCCATCAGCCCATCCATGGAAGGAAGAAAATGAAGACGGAAAATACACAACGAGGAAATTGGATAAGAGAAATGGGAAGTTTGTCTAAGGTTGTCTCTAGACACATCTAGAATGGCGGAGACTTACCTTTAAAAAACTATAAATTTTTGTAATTTTTGTAATTCAAAAGGGTCAAGATACTTTTTATGGAAATTCTGTCTGGAAGTTCTATTGGCTGGTTTATAACACTAATTTGTAATGAGAAAAGGCAGTAACAGGTCGCTAGGATTTCATGGTAATTATATCTTCATCCGCAAATACTCCATTTACTATCCCAGCTGCACAGGAAACTAATTAGAATGGGGCAAACAGAATGCGGTGCTGAATTCAACGTACCAGATCGCTCTGGTTATGGGGGGAAGGGTTAAACATTCCCAAACCCCGACTTTGACATCTATTCTCTCACATCGATTGACAAAACTGCGTCACTATTGCATTAGTTCACAATGAAGATATCCGATGTGCAGAACACAATAGCAGACTAATCAGTCCTTGTGGATGTTAGCATTGCATCGGCAAAATGATTTAATTTTGCTATTAAGTAAGCAGTGATACTGTTCTTAATTACACAGTTTGTAACACTCCGAATTCTTGGTACACTTTTGAGAACAGAAATGAGATGCATTTTATCTTGATGCAGTTAAAACAACTACACGCCTCGAAAAGTGTGTCAATAAAATTCAGTTTATCAGCTGATTATCTATGCATCCACGGTTAGGTATCCTCTGTGATATTTCCTTGAATTTGTTTTGTTCAAATTTTTGTTCAGTTTTCTTTTTATTCTTTTGCTACACTGTTAAACAATTTTTTTTGCTTTCTGCATAAAACACGAGTCCATCTACGAACTTTGACTTCCTGAATCGGAACATTTTATTATAAAAGCTCTATCTTGTAACATGTTCAAGAAAGAGACTAATCAAAGTTCTTCAGTTTGGAATAAATTTTTCGTTTTAATGTTCTCTTATTCATGAGAAAAATGAGAAACGTACAAAAATTTATATTATTTTGGGATAAATATTCACTTATTAAAATTGAACATTATGAGTTACTTTCCCCTTTTACTGTAGCAAATTTAAATAAGCAAACACTCCTACCAAAAACAGGAAATCGCTGGACTGTTTTACACTTGCTTTCATCTTGTATATAATTAGAGTTTATCTTTCAAGATACCAGCAGCAGTCAATAAGCAATGCTGAACTCCATTTGCCTTGATACCGTTTTCATGGTGCAGAAGTCCTGGTTTCAGCTATCATCATGCTCGTTACTAACATCTCCAAGTTTGCTGGGCAAAAATTGTAAATGACTGTGAAGGAAGTTTAAGAGATTTGTTACATCCCATATTTCTAAATGTTGGAAGAATATTTTCAACAAGTATTCTCTAGTCGTCTTATATTTGCTAAGAAAGTTTTCACTTACTTTAAAAACATCCAAACTGCTTTTTCTTTCCTTTTGTGCAAGGCATCAAAATTCTTGTCCTGCATAAATTCTAAATTTGAGGATCAACGACGAATTCCGTCTTTGATTTTTTATACACGTACGTGGGTTTTTGGAAATTTTAGCTGATGGTACTGAAAAGTCTTCCCATCATGGTACATAGCTTCGACAAAATGATTCATCATACCAAGCCTGATATAAAACAGAGGCGAAAACGTGTTTTCTCTTACTGTACTAGCTTTCAGTTTATAGCGGTCTTTTTTCCATGCTGAAATTGCTAACGTCAGGGCTGTTGTTTTACAGAACATACACGATATTTTGCACGACTAGCCCAGTCACACAACGAGCAACAGAACGTGGTAAAACCAAGCTGTGTGCCGACAGTGAGCGCTAAGACTTTGAAATCTCCGCAAATATTCCAACATTGAATATTATATTGCATGCAAAGAGGGAAAGGTTTCATGTTCATACATGATTCGTTCATCTGCATAACATAAAAAGCAACTCGTGGAAATTAATTTTTTATATGAAGAAGAACGCCTTTCGGGTTTACTTTAGATTTATCAATACATAATACCAAATTTTCACGCTTATGATTGTACCCAATGATATCTTTACGCCATCAGTATCTTTACAGTAGGACATATCTCCAGTTGTTGCCAAGAAATGAAAAACAAGCTGTTATCGGTGATAATTACCGAAGTAACCAATATGAAGTACATGAATACATATGCAAAATATCTTCGAAAACGTGAATTAGAAAGCTGGATATTTTTTAAAAAATTATGCGTGATAATAATAAACTCTAGGCTTACATGGCATTCTGTAGTGTAAATATAACACTTTCAGCTGTGTTCATCCAAGAAGCAAAACCTTGTTGAGCAATGCTATTGTTATGAGTAATTTCAAGCTTCTGCCGCAAAGTGGAAGACAACTGCATTCTTCTGGGCTGTTACGCAGCGTGTAGTGATAATTTCGCACCGACGTTTCGGGACAACCTATCGGCCGATCTTCTAAGGTCAAGAATCCAATGCGTTCTTGACCTTGAAAATGTAACTTAAAAATTGTCCCGAAACGTCGGTAAAGAATTATCACTAAACGTTGCTTAATAGCTCAGAAGAGTGCTATTCCCAATGATTTGCTACATGCCCCACCTACTGAATTCTCCGTAATTTAACCCCATATTAACTCTGACGTATGGCCAATAGCCGGTATTTATAATTTCCTCATTAAGCAAAATTCTCAAATTTACTGTGATTGCCACTAGAATAGACGCTATGTCTTCTACTCTAAATTTGTTACTGTAGTTTAAATACACACTGCACCAAATTTCCTTTCACTTATAACCTATACTGAAATTCTCACGCTTTTGGCAATTTTAAATTTGCATTTTTTATTAAACACTGAGTTAAGAAGAGCATTTCGAGTCGACTACCGTTTATTAGCTGAGTTCGTTTTACGGTAAATGGTTACGTAAAATGCCATCTCCAGATACATCTTAAATATACCAGCAGACAGACTCTCGCCTAAATACAAATAAACTACAGAACGTCTCTACACAAACGTACTGTGCATGACAAACATTAATTTTAACGACTCGTGTAATTAACGGCAAATTTAAAAAATCATGTGGTTTTTTAATCCCGACTCAAATATGACACTGGTGATGGAAAAAAATGTAATCCGAGGAAAATAGGGATTCTAGTAGTGTTCTTTGTGAAATCATATGTGACTTTGTGAATACTTTCCATTCTGCTTTTGTTTACATGCTTTAAGAAGAACTCTACATTTTGCCGTTCGCTGAGCGTTAGCCTTTCATTCTGTCCTGCTTAGCTCTACGAATTTCAAACTGACAAATCATAAGCGACAGTACAAATGTGTGCACTTATATCCGTTTTCCATGCACCAGTAAAATATTGCAGTAGAGATAGCAGAGCTGAGGCTTCACAAACGAAAAGAAAGAAATATGTCATTATGTGACAAGGGCTTAAGAGTTCAGGAGGGTGGAAGGGATAACAATGGAAGGAAATTTGTCCCATATGTTGTAAATGAGATGATGTCATCCGTATTTTGTTAGTGAAGAAATGGCAGCTGTGCTTACACACTCAAAGCTAACCTGTTTGTATCATTCTTCAACAATGGACAATAAGCCAGGTAACCAGCAAATGACTCCAAAGAGCAGTCTTTGTTAAGAGGCTGACAGGTATTCCCCTCATTTTATGGAAAGTCACATTTCATTACTGTAGTCTCAAGAGCCTGATACTTGTAGGTATATCTATTCTGAGCCAGTTGAGTCTAGTTTGCAGCTTCCTGTCTACTTATTTCAGATCCATTTTATGATTATCGTCCATCTGTTTTCAAAGCTATGTATTTCTTGAGGATCCACAAGCACAACCCCTAAGCACGCTTCTCCCTACACGTGTCACATGCTCCATCCCTCTCATCGTCCTTTATTTATAAAACAAATATTTTTTACGTGGAAGAATAAGCGCAAAAGTTGCCTACATTTACCAATCCAAGAAACAGTCATCTCTGATTATTACTTGCAAGAATTTTCGTGGCACAGCATTACAGCAAAGCATTAAGAGACACTTCGTCACTTTGTAGTCTGAAGGCTAAAGTATCTTGTTTTTGTTTCAAAGAGCGATGATGTGTAGACCCAAGGACACCGGAAGTGTGCGCAGAGATGAATTTAGGTCGACTGCTCCTTTCTGTTCGCCCATTTTCATTTATTCACAAAGTACGAGTCTGTCTTGCCAAAGTACCATACCCTCTTCGAAAGCCAGATCTGCTTGTAGTGCAAGCTAGTGCTTCTTCTTTCAGTTTCCAGTAACCTCTTTTTCTTTAAGGTCATCCAATATCTGCTTACGTCTTTTCGTCATTTTCCTGGTTTTTACATCTTTCCTTCAATTACGTGTTTGGTAAGATAGCTTCTACGACACGTGTGGCCTATCCAGTTATTCTTCCTTCATTTACTACACGTAGCATGCACCTTTCTTCCTCGACCCTATGCCATACTCCTTCATTTCTCATTCATTCGATCCAACTAACATTTCCCCCGTCTCCACCATCATATTTTCAAACTTTCAAAGTATTTCTGATCCATTTTACGAAGTGTCAATGTTTCAACAACATGAACAACCGTAATACAAATGTAGAATTTCACTAGTTCCTTCAAACAAAAACACAATGTTAGACAAGTACACGTAAACTTTTTCAGTGACAGATCTTATGCAGCTACGTTAGCTTTTTTTGAGGTATTACGTACGTACAGATGAGCTGACAAACAGCGATTTTATAGGCTTCCCGCAAGAATGGCAAATGGCTTAAGAATTAAATTATACGCATTGTAATATATATATATATATATTGTAAAGCATTAAAATTCACTTGGAAGAAACTTAGTTCTGAAGCTGATGGTTTGTCTGTGAAGTCTGTTATTTATAAAAGATACAACAACCATTACGTACTTTGAAATACTTATGCCACATTCCCGTCCTTCGGGAAAGGGGAAACAGTGAAATCTGTCCTGGGAGCTAAGGGTCTCAGAAGTCATTCCTCATCGTCTCGTTTCTTTTCGAATGGCAAACTTCAAGAGCTTCCTAAATGATTACTAACGACATTGGCTTTTGAAATGTTACCCAGTGCGAAGCTGAAAGAATCTTCATCACCCCAGGAACTTGTCCCAAATAGTAAATGGTGGAGGGAGGTAGGGGAAGGGGAGGAAGGTTGCAGACAGAACACTACAGGAGGGACGGTTGTTGTTATAGTGGTCCTGGATTCACATGAATATAGATATGGCTACACTGTTAACACGTTCTTAAAATATGCAGTAGATATTAAAAAGGTTCAGGCGGCATTCTTATGTCGGTGGACAGCGCCATACAGACTTTTTGTCTTACTTGTAATGATTACTATGAATCTACAAAAAAAAATACTGGGATGTCTAGAGCAAACAAAAATAAGACTTCATTCGACAGCCATAACACAACCTAATACACTCAGTCGATGATGATGATGATTATGATATGATAAGTACATAAATTTATAGATCCACTATTATTATTATTATTATTATTATTCCATACGTCCTTCGTTTGTTACCTAGACATTTTTCAACTAGAATGATTCAAATTTTTCCATATTGTTTTGAAAAAACCGCCTGCCTTCATGTGCCGAATAGAAATTTCAGAGATATTAATTTTTTTATTTTGATTTTAAGCGTCGCAACTGTCCTTCCGCTAGGGGCGCTTCAGCGGCTAATGCCATCAATACGGTTAGTGATTACGGATTCGTTAGACGTAGAAAGTTTCACTAATTATATCAGAGTTTTAAACAGATTTTACACAGTACTTCCGCCACTGATGTTTAACGTGAATTGTGGTTTTAATTCAGCTACGACATTTGTAATTAATTTGATTCTATGTCGTACCTTTTTTTTCAGATTTTCTTCCTCTGCCAATTAATGTTGCAGTATTTTAGTGTTTGTGTATTTGTGCTGCATTCAGCTGTTCACTTAGGAATTGGCCCTGCGCTGTTCAGCCCGTATGTCAGTAACTTTAATTGAATGGAACTGTACTGTCAATAGACTGAGGAACAAATGGCCTCTCTTAATTAGTTTTTACTTTATACATTGTAATATTGTAAAAGTTGTTAGATGTGAAAACTTATTACTTATTTTCTATGTTTTTATATTGTTTGTTACTTGTCTAATTTTCTTACGTTCCTGTTCTATCTCTGCAATTGCCCCATTGGCTGTTGTGCCAGCACTTTAATAATTCAGAACTGAAATGGCGTAGCTACTTTTTCAAATCCCGTAAGTCGGAGAATCAAATTTCTATCTCGTGTAAGACAGAATTGTCCTAGGGTTTTCTCGATTTGGTCATTACCTTGAGGCTAAAAACGATATGGCATCTTAAAAGACGACACGACTTATTCTTTCGTATATTTGGCTCTTAATTTTTCAGTAATAACCCTGTAATTCGACGTTATATGGGCTGTATGACAGATACTACGGACTGAAACGTTTATTAGTTACGAGAATACAAAGTACGAAGAAGATAAATTGAAATGGTCATAATACTGGAAAAGATTAAGCATCGTTTAATGTATTACGTGACTATATCTAGGTCTTTAATTACCTAATTGTTTAACAATGTAATATTTTACCCACTTTGGAGTCATCAAACACAGGAACGTCCTATTCGTCTTATAAAAGCGGATGTAACAAGTATTCCTTCACCATTGTACCCCTTTAGAGCAGGCCTGACCAAACTATTAAGCGGTGTTGGCATGTTCAGCAAAATTTAGTTAGCAACTTGAAGTTCGAAAAGCAAAATGAGGAATGAAGAAATATACATATAATTATAATTTTACCCCTGTATTTTTTATATACATAATGTGAAATTATGTGGGCCGGGACAGAATAGTCGGTATAGTGACACGTTACGGGCCGACACGTTCCGGCAAAGCGATCGCGGTGTGGGCAAGATTTTCCGCACCCGTCCAGAACGGCAATGGATCTCACCCAGCCTCCTATTCAATGGGTAACAAGGCTTTCCCGGGAAAACAGCGGCCAAGTAGTGGCGCAAACTACCCACCGTCCGTCTAGTGCCGATGATTATAGTTATAGTTATACCTCTACTCCCCTTCTGGGCCTTCGTGACCTGTTCTAAGGTGAACTTTACCTTTTTGTGAAATTGTGTACAATGATGGTAATAGAAAAAAATATAAAACTATAATTCCATATCAAAGTTAGGTTGTCGCCATTTTTAGCACATTTTGAAAAGCAATTAGTAATGTGACGCATGTCTCCGTAAGTAAATACCTCATAAGTTCACACAGTTGCTTCGGCGTTTCGCCTTGCCAGGGAAAGGGATAAAAGATATTTTCTCATTTCCAGTGCCTCGGCGGGCGACCTTACACTGTGTCCCGAGCAAACTGTTACCCGCGAACTATGGGTTAAGCGGGCCTGCTTTAGATAATGACTGCCATGTAGATGGTACCGAAGAATCGAGTTAATATATCGAAGGACAATCACTTCCTTTAAGCCAATTTCTGTCTTCTTTGTCAATTTGACCCCTGAGAATAAAGGAAATCATTACTCGAAACGTCACAAACCAGTCGGCCAAAGAGACTGAGTCTAATACAAGAAGAGAGGAATCTTCATTTCCACCGCTGTGAGAGAAGGCCTCAACATTTGGACATGTCCGTTCCTTTACAAAGATCCAACGCCTTATTCTGAGTCACATACAACCCACAAATACATTTTGTCGGTGAAAGTCAAAGTTTTTGAAGGTTAACTAATAGGGCACATACAGTTACCAAAATGCTTTAAAATGGTAGGGTGAAATGTGTTTAATAAGGAAGTCAAGTAACACGACTGTCGTTGTTCGGATATACGATGAGCTTTTAGCTCTTAGGTGTCCGGGAATGCATTAAATCTCCCAGAGATTGTCTCCTGGCAGTTCGTAGATTGGCAACACATTCAGAGTAATCTGAAATATTTATACCGGTGTACAAAACCACACAGGGTCACGCAGCTACCTAACCGTGCGAAGCATATCTAATAATGGTTATTATTATTATTATTATTATTGATTCTTTAAAATGCGAATATTTATTGAACAATCATAAACGGCATTATTTTTAATAATTACTTACGTAAGAGCCGACCCAACTAAGTGCACTGTATTTATTGGTGCGATATGTTTCTTATTCACTGCACAAACTAAAGACACTGTAACTTAATTATTCATTCATTCATTCAGTATTCTGTCTGACGACAGGTCCAAAGCCTCCACTAAAACGATTCCTCCACATAGTGCGATCTAGAGCTTCCTCCTTCAAATTAACAACTAAATTATACTTTAAAAATACCAACCTAAAAAATGAGATACAAAATAACAAATATTGTGACGGTCACACCTGGCACACCCGTTACACCAGACAAACCCGGCACACCAGGTACACCCGGCACACCCGATACACCATGTACACCCGACACCCGATACACGAGGAGCACCCGGCATACCTGATACACCAGGTACACGCGGAACATCCGCTACATCAAGCCCACCCGGGACATCAGATACACCCGACACCCGGTACACCCGACACACCCGATACACCCGACACACCCGGTACACCCGACACACCCAATACACCAGGAACACCCGGCACACCCGATAAACAAGGCACACACAGTACAACCGGCATACCCCCTATGCGCGCCTATAACCACATCCCACTAAAAAGCAATGTTTAATGTAAGACGACAAGTAGAACATAAAATATCTCAATAAAATTGCTTTCCACGACAGCCAACATTTAAAATGCGTCAGCTGACGTCGTAAGGTAATTTTTAACTTCGGTACTAGATTGTGGTGAATAGTCAGCTTCTCGCCACCGTCGCTTTACCCGCTCGGATAGAGCCCTCGCTACCCACTGAATACAAGGCCGGTTTGGCCCAAAGCCTATTTGGACTCTTTGAAGAAGAGTTAAATATGCTGCTTCTGTCGCGAACCGAACAGTTGTTTCGGCTATCCAGTCAGCAGGCTAGTCGCTGTTCCGATTACGCCATTCCAATCAATGAACCTGATGTTCAAGGGATAAACAGGAAATGGACAGGGATGAAATCTTGTCATCAATTACCTGACAATCACTATTTTTAACAAACTATTAGAAAGTGCGAAAAGTCAGAACTGTGTACATTCTGGGAAGCATATCCGTCTGGGAACTGTGGACAAATGACGTAAACCACAGCTTGTGGGTAAGAAAGAGCGGCTGTAATTTGACGGTGTAGATGGATGTGAAGTAAGTGTGGAGAGGTCTAGAAATATGTTCTGGTCTGGATGATTAAGTAAGCTAGAGATCGCAAGGGTCAGATGGCGGGTTTAGATAACAACTTGCTGCACAACGTCGAGGTCACACCCGGATATTCAATGAAGTGAGCCCAGGAGGTGGAGAGAAAAGCTACGAACAAGAGATAGCGCAATAAGATACATCTTTGACACAGGTCAAGAGCAACACTATGGGTATGGGAAGATTAGCGGGTTCTCACTAAGTATAAATTATCCCCCCCCTTTTTTATGCACTGTTCATTGTGACATCAGTCTCTTCGACAAGAGTGTCTCACGTATAACGACATTGTTACCAACCTAGTGGTAATATAAGTACAGACACATAGATTTATGTATGTCTTCCGCCCGGATTGTTCCATGGATTTGAAATATTGTTTTGGCATGTCACAACTTCATCTTTTATCCACGTAAAAAATTCTTCTATCCCACCACAAGAGAGAGAGAGAGAGAGAGAGAGAGAGAGAGAGAGAGAAAAGCTAACATAATTCGTAAATTTCCTTTCCACCAAGAATAATATCATAATTCTTGAAAGGCTATATTTATTTTTGTATCACAAAGTTTATTCCACGTGGCATATGTAGGTTCACACACGTGCATTAATAGTTTACTCGCATGCAGCCTAACCTAAGGGGCCAACAACCTTCAAATTCTAGGCGCCAGAAAGATCAAATAAAGCAGATTCCATGCTGAGGTCCTAGAATTCTAGTGACCCGCAGAACTCCCTGTTTTCATGTGTATTCTGTCCAATGCATATCAACTGATAAATATTTTCAGTACTTCAGGGAACAAGTAAAGGTAAAGCAATTCCTATGCAAGTCTAGACACGTCCAAAAAGTTCCAGGGGGTTAAGGTTCACAGATTTCAAGACAATCAGCTTGTGAAGGTAGTAAGGTTGTCAGCATTACCCACCGGCAACATTTACCCTCCACTTATGTTAAAAACTGATAATAACCCAGGGCCATAGTGCAGTCGGAAGGGTTATGTCACTGAAGAATTCCAGTGACACAACCTGGAATCGAGCTCTCGACCTTCCAGTTCGTAGCGCAGTACCTCAACCAACTGCGCCACCGCGTACTGCCGTCAGGAAAGAACTGCAGCAAATCTGCATAAAAAGTTTCGGCGCCACACAACGAAATTTAATCGTCTGTCCCTGTCCTACCGCACTGGTTTATTTACTTTCACATTACATCAGTCTGAATTCATATATTTCTACTGTAAGGTTAGCGGCATTTTAGTACGTCTTCAGACGAGTCTTAGGTGTTTTAACACGATGTAAGGTCGTATGTTGATATGGAGTCAGCACGTTCCTCCGAAAGGATTAGCATCCGGGAAGAAGAAGAAGAAGAAGAAGAAGAAGAAGAAGAAGAAGAAGAAGAAGAAATAAAAGCATAAAAGCCTTGAAACATAAAATTCTATCTCTTTAGTATAAAATGATTTTATTCTAAAAGTTATTTAATTATTACCTTCATCGGACCAAAAGTGGCTTCAATGGTATTCGTACTTTCACATGGGAATTTATAGGGTATGACGTTTTCACAAGAAAGAGAATTAGGTAGCGGCACCGTGTAGTATAGTCGGTGGTTATCAACGTTCCGTAGGACGCTGTTACATATATTTCCAGTGCAGAACATGAAGACAGTAGATAGCCTTCCATCCACGAAACTAAGCAATAACTTATGTAATAAACCCCAAAATAAAATATATTTAATCATGTCCTGATTAAAGGTAAAATAAAGATTTCAGTTTCATTTTAATTGTGGTATACAGTTTGGAATAGAAACGAATTAATCATTCAAAAACATTTAGTGGAAACGACAAATAACATTCATTACGTCGGTAGTTACTAGTCTGATTGTTCGACACCCAACGCCAAATACAAAGGAAGCAAGAGCTGCTTGACAAGAATTGTTCATTATAGTAAGTAAGTTTTATGAAACAAGGTGTTAGGAAATAATAATAATAATAATAATAATAACAATAATAATGATATATTACTGGTTGTATTTTTGGTGAGAAATTATACGGCCCAAAGAAAAAACAATAAACAAATGTGACGTTTAAGGGGCCTCGAACCTGATTACGATGGACTCGAAACGTCTATTATCCACATGAGTTACGTCATGGCCGTCAGAGAGTACTGTCAATCACCAAGAAAATACAAGGCCAAACCACAAAAAAAAACTTACAATGTGCACAGGGCAGTAGTAGTCAGTGGAATGACTGCAGCTCTCGGGTAATGATTTCAGCCATTACAGAATGAAGCTTCACTACCTTAGAAACTGGATGAACCTTACAACACAGCATTGTGTGAGAGATGAGCCAAAGTCTCATACAAAGTTTGAAAAGACCTGAAAAGTTTGGAGGGTGCGGGTGTAGGGAAACCTCCCTTATAGTTCTCACGGTTGCCGGCGGCTGATATTTTGACCTCTCCAATTCTCTGAACCCCCATCAAGTTGAGCCCATTCTTAATGCTGCTGGCACAAAAGACCACAGACACAATACCTCGACCGTCAGCCACCATTTGCAATGTATCCGCGTAACTTCTACAAGACAGACTGCAGCAGCTGCAGTGGCGGCATCAAATTTTCCAAGCGATGTGATGAGCGGGTGGGTGTGCTACAAGTTTCTTCTCTAGCGCGTAATGGGAGTCTAGGCGTTCTGTCCTTTGACCTTCAAAAAAATACAGGTAAGAAAAATGCCGAGTTCATGAGTTATCGTGAAGAATTCTCCGTGTCTCACACACATTGGATCTGGCAACACATTTCAAAAATGTATTTCTCCTTTTCGTTGGATCTAACCCTCCCAAATCAGTGAATGTTATGACTGGTGTATTGAGAACGAGTGTGTACTTCAGTAGAGAGTTAATGGCATTACACTGTTCTGAAAGCAGGACAGCAACCAACTTCGAAATCACGGTATTTACCTATCAATTACAGGTAGTATCTGAGGAGAGAGTCTTCTCATTTCCTTGCCTTGTGCCGTATCACATAACAGCGACGCCCACACCAACGTCAAAGCCCTTGACTGTTGCTAGTAACGTGCATAGATATATCGTATGTACCATGTATTCCTATCACAGTGCAAGGTATACTTTACCGAAATTCATTACTGGGTTAAAAACCTAAGGCCCGAACAGTAAAATTTTTACTGACTAAAAAGGGTGAAGAGTGAATTTTTGTTTTACCAGAGCGATTTGAAAATCGTCAAAACATGTGCAGACTGTGAAGGAACTGTTAATAGATAAGTCTTATGTTTAAGGAATATTTATTTTATATTATACGATAAATGTACTGAAATTACTATTAATAAATATTAGTGTTATTTGAATAAAAATTATAAAACAATTAAAATATAATTTTAGCTCTTCCGTTTTTTAAAGAACGCAATGACGTCAGTAAGAAGCTCGTCACCCTTTTTTTGTGACTGACATTCTGTAAGAACTACGCGTAATTCTATTCCAAAAAATAACACCTGAATTACGCTTGCACTAATTATTATTAGAAGATGCTTAAAAATTTAAAAGTGACTGGGACTGTGGAGTTTACCTCTCCATTTTATATTGAATCCCCCACTCTAAAGTTTCCAAAATAGAATGCTGCCATGCTATAGGCAGAAATTCCTTAACGACTTAAATATTTGTTATTGTTTTAAACAACGCATGACCACTTCGCCATCTCACCCAACATCTGAGTTTTATACTGATACTGGAACACAAGTGTTTTCAAAAACTCTCGCTGACTGCAGGCATACTTACTGCTGGTCGCGGTTTGTAATAATTTCTGTGCGATATGTTTTACTGTAACAATCGCCCGGTAACAGGCTAAACACAATTGAATTTCCGTACAAATAGCCTCAGATGTTTGACGAATGATTATTTGTAGACTAAATTCTGAGGAATAATCAATCAGATGACTGGAAGGAATAGATATAAGAAAAACTATCTTTCGCTGTCATCAAGGTAAAGGATATTTTCCCCTCTCCATGCCACGAAGTCATACAGGAGGAACGTAAGTATAGCTCTACTCTTTCTTAACTTCGGCACATGTTGCAGGCGAATGGTTAACATCACGTCCCGGCCGCTTTAATCTCGGGAAAGACCCCAGTACTCACTGAATACGAGACTGGGTGGACCCAGAAACACTCTGGACATTTTGGAGAACAGAAACATATGTGCCCTTACCGGATTTCGAATCCCGCACCGTCCAACCTATACTCTAGTCGCTATACCGACTGGGCTACTCCTGCTCCTCGCTGCGATGAAGTCGAATCATAATATTACCACCCGAAGATGTCTCAGTTTAGCAGCTACTCACCAGACTCTTGACTCTGAATTTATTTCGCCAGTCTCTGCCGCATATCACAAATTCTTTTATCCATATGAGCATTTCACTGCGATAGAAGTTGTGATTGTGATCCTGTAATCTTTCCTACTGGTTCAATCTTGTCACCCTTTCTGTACAACCCAAACATATCCATTCTTCTTACTTCCATCATGAAGCAATTGTCTACAAGACATTTGTGAGCTGCCACAAAACTACGCGGTACAAAAATGAAGAAAATGATAATCTAAGTCCTTCAATCGGAAACTTTTAATAAGTAGGCCCTCCATAAGACTTTTTCAAAGTTTTACGCGATTTATATAAGCGATAGTGTTTTATTTTATTTTTCCAATGGTTGGTTAAAATAACCTTCCCACAGCAGAACGTATATAGAATTTAATAACGTGACAATTACTACAACGTTACTTCAATATGAGGTGGAAGGAAGCAGTTGACGTGTAATTTCACATATGTTTTGATATTTGCTTGGAGGGGCTACAGAAACCTCACAGGTACAGTGAGGACAGCAGGTCTCAGGTCCCTAGTGTTTCCTCTTCGTCAAGATGCATACACGGTATCCGCCACTGACTGCAAAGTAACCCTCATAAAGGGCAGCTCCGGGCTGTGGTATGCCTAACTTTCATTATGGATTCTATGATCCGTTTTGTATTATAATGCTGTGTTAGTTGGAAATTTGTCTTCGTTTCTTATCTAAGAAGTTCTAACCATACTTCCGTAAGCTCCGTGCTTCTCTTCACAGCCGTGGGTTTATTTTACAGAAAATAACTTGGCAATGAAAGGGAATGACACCAACAAAAGACAAGCAATTTTCAGCAGACATTACATGCAACAGTATCGAGTAATTTACGAGCACGCGTGGGATAGGCTACAGCGTTTCTCATAGTGGCTAGGCTAAGGGCTGGAAGACCAGAATATCGTGGCTCCATTCCAGTCAGGAGTAGGTGAATTTTCTCTCATCCAAAAGTGTCTGGACCGGCTCTGAAAATCATTCAGCCTCCTATTCATAGGTACGAAGGATTCTTTCCGTTGTAGTAAAGCGAGCGAGAATTGAAACTGACAGATTACCTCCAACCAGTGATGAATTTAAGAATGTTTCCAGCTATGCCCACTCTCATTCTTATGCCTTAAAACGTGAACAAGACAATTTTATCTTTACCCATAATTATCAAACTCAAGATTTTTGAGAACAATTACATTCTCTGAGCTTGTTTGTGACGCTGTGTAGTTTAATCGTTGGATATAATAGCTTCGGAGGAATGTGCTTCTCCATCTTCAGGGTCGAATAAGTCTGGTATGAGTATGGCAAGTGGTATTCTATATGCAGGTTTGAGGAATGTGTAGTAAGAATTATTCCACAAAGTCTCTACCTTCAGGCGCAGGTAAGTTCGCGAACCAGGCTGATGTCACATGTCGGGAGAGTGTGCGAAGACGCATGCGTGTGGCAGCAGTCGGAGTAGTGGAGGAGTCAGTATACGCCTGCCAAGCTGCAGTCTTGTGACTGCGCACCGTAGATGTTTCCCAGACTTGCGTTGAAGGCAAAGTGACGTGGACCTTGTGGAAGGTAGTAAGAAGATCCAACTACGTTTACAAGTTTTCAAGACTGCTGTCGCTCAAGCATTGCCTTCTGGGTTGTTGTAAATAGTGTGTTGCGATGTTTGGGGAATATTTGCCTCCATCTTCAGCGTAAATAAACTTGGTTCATTCTGAAGCATTAGTCTGAAACAAATTCAGTAACCCTGCAGATGGAGGTAGCACATTCCGCCGACACTTAACATCAGAATTATTTTTCTACATATTGTAATAAGACAGACGGAAGTCATGGCTGTGTTGTCCGAAGAGGAAATGACTGTCGTGTGTTTGGATGCCTTCTCGCTGCGATATTTTTGATCCCACATCAGTCAATGTGTTATTTATGGTGGACAAAATAGCAATGGGACAGGTTTTTACCCGAGTACTTCGATTGTTTCTTGTCAACGTCATTCCATCAGTGCTCCATAATAATTCTTTCGTCTATCACCGATGCTACATAATCTTAGCAACTGACAGCCCAGTTAAGTTACACATCCACGCAAAATATTCTATTTTTCCGTCAGGAAAAAACATGCGCGAGCTAGTCAGCATGATTCCGAGTTATATCTGCTTGCAGTTCTGAACTTAAGAACTGAGTGACTGACCGTAAATTGTAATTCTGTTTCTTATAACAATTTATTAATTCCTACTCATTTGTTTTGAACCATGTTAGGACCCATTACTCATTTTTAATTGAAGAGTTATTTCAGTACTTCAAATTGAATAAGTAACCATGAAGTTCACTTACCTTAGCAAAAGTGGCTGTTTATTTCCACGATTTCCGATATTTGGGAAATTTCCCTATCAAGCTATATCGCCAAAAAAGAAATTGAAAAAGATCAAATTATGCGCATGGGAAGACGGATAATCTTTGGCAAGATGGGGAATTCTGTTACAGTAAGTACTTCGCTGAACACAAATAAATATAAATGGTGTCTGTCTTAAGTTAGGCAGTTGAGACGGTATGTATTGGTAGCGTGCTGTGCTTCAATATTTACACTGTTAATATTTAATTATTTTCTCAGTTTATTCCTACTAATAGTTTGCTTGTGTTATATATTGCAGACAACTGAACAGAAGTGGTTATCGTATAGGATTGGAGAAAAATTCAACAGACATTAAAAAAAACACTCTCTACCGAAGTGTTTCTTCTGTCTGCTTCTAGCCTCTACTTAGGGAAGACTTTAAATACCTTTTCTATATGTAGTTCGGGGCGAGTGTTTCATTACTGTCAAACTTCTTCCACAGTAAAAGTGGGATGTACAAATGCAATTTTTTTTACTCTTCTGTAATGCTGTTCAATGCAGCACAATGATACGCGGTACTAGTTTGAAGTAATTACTACAGTTTATTATCAGTAAAATTTAAGGAATATATTTTAATGCCATTTATGCGCGTTCGCAGACTTGCGAAAAGCGACTAATAGCTTCGTCTTGTCTGTCCGTCCGTCCAATTGTCTTTCTGTACCCATCAAACAACTCGGCTCCCACTGGATGGATTTTCATTGAATTTGATATTTGAGCATTTTTCGAAACTCTGTCAAGAAAATTAAATTTTCATCACAGTGGAAAAGAATAACGGTTACTTTACATGAAGACAAACTTGCATTTTTGATCCTATCTGACTTATTTTTTCTTAGAAAGAAAAATGTTTCAGACACAAGTTTTAGAGAAAATCGAAACGCACTTTTTTTATTTTCAATAAATATATATATATTTTTTTCGAAATTCGTGTCGTTTATGACGTAATGTGGATAAATGTTATGTAGCGGGGCACAGCGTGCGCACTTCATGCTGTAAACCCAGGGCCACAAATACACATTCAGTTTGTGTCCTACTTATTGCTTTTCCACTGCAACAATAGTTGCACGAACGCGCCTCAAGGCCATATTCTACTTACATTGCCTGTCTTGATTAAATATTACAGAGTTCCTGGACATTTGCACCCAAACACATACTTCATATGTAAAAAAGAACGTTTGGTAAATACGATCAAGGACACTACTGAAAGCTCTTTCCGATCAAAGAGAGAAAAAGACCAGCCTTAGCTCAATGAAGAAATGTACGGACTTTCAAGAAGCACATAAGACAATACTCAGTAGACAAAGATTTTCCATCATAGGGTTTACATAAGTATAGACTTGAGCATATTTTCACTTCAGACGTGCAGGAAGATTTGAGGGTAAGTTCCACTAATCTGCTTATTGTGTCCTAAGCTATATGTGGACTATAAATAGACTGCCTGCAGTCTATTTTGCAGAATCAACTAGTCAGCAAACGCCCTTCAGCGAGGCATAATGTTGGTTGTTCCTGAACGTCTCGAAACCTTCCTGCACTTAAAGGTCTTCCATTTCATACACTACCAGCAAAGAGTGCGGCCCAAGTTGCAGGATGTGCAAGGGCAAATTTTTGTGATTTTGAAATTTACAGAAAGACCAGGGAAGAAAACAGACTTTCGGAAGAACAGATATTTAATATCAATAAAAACAGGCATTTCAGGGTTCAGAAACCTAAGGAGAAATCTACAATAATCAAGCAACAAAATGCATACACAAATTGTCACTTGCACATTGGTAATTGTTTTAAAACAATAAAACTTCTACACGTTTCGAGCTTTAGAGGTTCATCATCAGGACAAGTTTCAAGCATGTAGGAGTTCCGTTGTTTGAAAAAAAATATGATTTATTCAGTGAAATCTGGTGTGCATTTTGTTGGTTAATTATTGAAGATTACTGATTATTATGTAGGGAATGAACAAATTAAGACCTCAACAATTTAAGTTTTTTAAAACACCTAACGAGTTATTAGCAAAGCAACGAACGAAGTCGTAGGTTAACTTGCGAGGACTGGAGAAACATAACTGTTGTACATGCTCACCCTATGTACTTTGTAGCCCTATATCACTGAGTACAGTAGGTGAGACTTCTTCGGGATACGCTGAGGTTCATCGAATCTGACATAGACCTCACTATAGCTCTTTATGTATTTTTTTTACTTCTGCAATAAAAAGTCTGCTGTTGTCCAATCAATCAACTTCCAGCTGTTTGACCCCATTAATTCACTCGAACTCAAGTCTTATATGCTAGATACCTACAGTCACATTACTTCAGAACTATTAATCTGTGCTGTGAGTGACCTCGCTATGAGCAACCTCGTTTACACAAGTCGCTTTCTCGAAAGAGAGCGTTGAAATCCCCTTTTATAATTTTATTTATTGTTTATTCTTTAACTTCAGTTCAAGGTTTGGCTATCGTCTTTCACTCTATATTAAATTATGGGTAAGTTACTTCATGTTTTACCTGCATTGCAAGAATTAGCCTAATATACTCTACTTCCTACGTCGGTTGCTCACGGGGTTTCCGAATTAAAGATCTCTGAAGCAATGATCTTCCGCCCTTCACTAAAAGTTTCTTAAATGAACCTCTACTGTCAGCTTTATGAAGGGCGGTAAGAACTCGAGATGTGTGCACTGCATTTAGCCGGCATTTAGTGTAAACTGATGACTCCGAACCGCCCGTAACTGAGCGCTAGCAATCGTTTTGCTTGATCAACAGATGTACCAAAAATAGAAAAAAAAGTTAATTTATTTTATTTGGTTGTTTCTACTAAAGATTAATACAATCTTAATTGTAACGTAAAATGCACAAAACAAAGTTTCGTTCCTAACTTGCCAGTATTGAGTGCAGGAACTTGCACCTAATTGTGTGGCGAATACAGCAGTGGCAAATATTTTATAAAACCGCACTTATTACTTAACTGTCATATGCTCTTGCAAGTATTAGCATTTCTACTTTCTGTCTATATATTAAGCGCAGTTATAAGAAAATAACTTTTTATTTGAAGCAGAATATTGTTTTGTGCACACCGAAACGTTTATCTTATCGTGCTAGCCTAGCCAATATCAGGAATCTGGAATGTAGTTGTGAAACTTGCAATGTTCCGAGGACCTTTGTAACTGAATGTGTACTAAATAATTGGGGCTGAATATTTACACAATATTTTCTGTTGCCTTAAAGTTAAAATTGTAAATTTTACAATAAAATCTGTATCTCCGTGTATGTTCTGAAGAACTGTTAGGACTACAGCACACAAATGTTCCCCTTCCATTCCATTCACGCTGCAGTCTCCTGTCCGCGCATGCAGTACTTGGGTTTCAACGTCAAAACAGAAATTTCGGAAAACTATTGTGAAACTCATGTTTGAACATAATTTTTAAATTCACGACAAAAGAGTATTTATACGTATTTTTCACTGATATTTGTAAAATTAATAGAAGTTTTCCTGAATTGCTTTTAGCTTTAGTTGGTATTATCCTCAGTTGTTTTATGGTATCCGAAGCCAAAACAGCTTGGAAATCAAATTCTCTTACACAGCACCAGCACTTAATTTGCTTAGACAACAAAATTTGAAATTAAATGAGCCTGGTTATTAAAACTTTGACACCTCACAATGGCAAGACATGAAACGAACCGAATGTTTAAGCAGTCAGACGTCAGGAAAAGTTTCAAAAACAAAGTAAAAAATGGAAAAATTGTAGCTGAAAGTAATTTTCGCTGCCACTTAACAAATGAAAATACAGTTATCAGAAATATAAAATCGGAAATGAATGTTAAATAATGATATTTTCATGTACTTCTTCAAATAAAACATCTTAGCGATTTTTTTAATTACTTATATATTTGCTTTTAATTTTCTTGTCATGCACTTTTTCCTCCAAGTTTGGCACCGAAGATCACATTTTCTTCATTTTCAGTACATGTATCTCACGTCGTGGCTGACAATAGATGAATTCGTATGCTCTCTGTGAATATATTATAGAGGCCCTAATATCTAAATATCAAACTCTTTACACAATAGTTGCCATGAATGAACAGAGAAACCGTGACGTTTGAATGAGGGAGCTTGCTCGCTAGAATAATCTGCCCGAGAGGGGGTGTCAAGAAGGGTAGAGAAGTGGCATAAGGGGGGAAGAAAGAAGAAACTTTGCATGACGGAGAGCGAATATGAAGCTACCATTGTTAGAATAGAAGTGACAGCTCTCTACTGTGCCAAGGATTCTCTCTGCTTGAGGAAGTTTGAATTGGCGAATGACACCTCCATGTTTTCTGCTTCTAATGTTAGAAATCGACGACCTACCGTGATGCAGCAATGATTCGCTCTCTTACCGCTATAGGTTGGTTCGGAAGATAATGTCTCACTTTCATTCTTCATGTGATTGCAGCACTTCTTTGCCAGTTTTCACTTGCCAAGTGGTCCGAAAATGTTAAGCCTACTTCTTGTCATTTTCTTACGCTCATGTGTTTCCACATATGTCGCTATTACCACTCTTCACTTACCAGTCGTTTCAAAATACAGTTATTGCCACTTCATTTAGAAAGTGGTTCCAGAATTTTGGTTATTGCCACTTTTCTTCCGCTAAGTGGATCATTCCAACTTTTCATTACTGCAATTTTTTACTTTTCAGGTAATCCCGCACTCACATTCATGGTCAATTTTCACTTGCAAAGGGATTCCAGGCTTGTGGATATTGCAGCTTTTCTTCTGCCAAGTAATTCCTTCTTGTGCTTGTTGCAAATATTCGCCTGTCAGTTTCATTCACGCCTGCCGTTATTTTCATTTTCTACACTTTAAGTCGTTCCGGATTTGTGGTTATCGCTTGTTATCTCTCAAGTATAACCAACTTGTGGCTATTGCCACTTTTCACACGTGAAGTAGTTCCAGACTTGTGTTTACTGAAAACTGTTCTTATTTAGTGGTTCCGCACTTGTGATTATTTCCCTTCGCCACCTGTCAAATAGTTCCGGCCACATTTGTTGCTATTTTCTACTGCTCACTGCTACGTGATCGTCCTCTCTTACTTTGGTACTGGACGTTTCTTATCCAGACACTCACTGTACTTGCGTGTGAACGTAGGTAAGCCAAAAACAACAAACCTGTGGAGCAGAATCGTGAAAGCTGATAATCGCTCAGCTAACAATAAATTTGTTTCGCTCTTCTTACTACAGAGGAAGATCCCGAAGCTTTTCCCTACCGGATCTAGATTTATCCACTTGCCATTGGCGATGCTGTTTATCTAAAATCCACGTTAGATACATTTCTTTCGTACATATTAAGGTCTCCCAGACGTTCTACCTTCATTCGATATTTTCCAACAAATACTTTTCCTCTATTTCTTATCTCTCACTTGCTTGCTGCATTTGTTGCTTGTTTAATTCTCCTACAATGACGTTCGAATGAAAGTTTCAGGAGTTCATAAAATAAACTTTTTTACATTTTATACAACACCTGTAAAAAAATCACTATTTCCTAAAAATTATCACGGTAATAACAATAGCCTGAATTTAACGTGTGTGCTATTGCAAGTTTGTCAAAACTTCTCCCGTCTTCCTGTAATAAAACTCAGGAACATTAAATGATTTACAAGTAGATGGCATTCAGTACACCTGACAAACAGAAGAAATTCTCTGTAACGGCTCTAAAAAGACACTTTTTGTCTTCATGTTGATATATTTCATTTCTGTTAATATTATGATGCAGTTATTAACCTGTCACGCAGGCATCAACTCGCACCTCACTATGCAAATTTAGATTTCGTGGAACTACACAAAGACAACAAAATCTTATTAAGTTTTATAGAGTTTACCTGAATTGAATAAAGTACACGCCAACTACTAGCAATTAATGTCAGGTCTAAGGATCCGCTGTTATGTAGAATACGATTTAACCATACCAAAAGGAGTGGTATTGTTCTCAGCTCATTGATAGTCACTGCTGAAAAGGAGAAAATATTTTGTGAGCGTCCTGTAAGCACAGAGACTATTGTAGCATGAGACATCGTGTGTGGCCACGTGTAACTAAAGTCTCTGCGGTAATACTGTATATATGTGAGAAATGTCACGTGTCACAGGGTTGGCTCATCAGAACAAAAGTACACGTCAAACGGACCGTTCGACACCACAGTATATTGTTCGCTTTCTGAGGGACTACACAGGGAATTGCTGAATGTGATTTAATACACAGCACTGTTTACACAAAATGTACAATTAAGCCTGGAACCATGATGTAAATTCGAATGTCAGTTTATGTTATAATCTCTTATAATTAGCTTTTGTTGAATTTTCTCAAAATAGGGTGGAATAAATAACTTTATACAGATATGCGTTATGTTGAGTCTGAAGTAGCTTGGAAGTATAGATTACAGCTGTCGTCTGAGTTACGAAATCTGCGTTATAGTTATCCTAAATAACGAAATATATATTCCTGCTTCGTCGAGAAAATGTAGGAGAAAATTACACAATAAAAGAAAATAATAAATTCCCCGAAAACGTGGCAAATTTCAGATACTTAATATCGACGAGAGCAATAACAACTGCATGCACGAAGAAATTAAAAGCAGATTAAATCTGGACAAATATTTCGTATTCCCATTTAATATCTGGAAGCATAAGGATTAAAATACACAGAAGTACAATGTTGCCTGTTGTTTCGTACGAGTGTAAAACTTGGGTTCTTACTTTAATGGAGGAAGGCATACTGATAATATTCGACAACATGACACTGTGAAAGATATTTGGACTTCAGAAGAAGGAAGTAAATGGGGCCTGCAGTAACTGCACGGAGAGGAATTTCATGACTTTACCACCCCGTCGCCAAATACAAGTATTACTGGTGTGATCAAATCAAGGACAATGACATGTGTGTGACACGTGGAAAGCATGGGAAAAATTAGAAAGGAAACAAGGATTTCGTTGGACGTCCTGAATGGAAGGGCATTTTGGAAGACCTAAGCATACATATATTAAAAGGTGTCTTAAACAGGGAATGAGGTCGTGGATTATATTCGTGTTGGCTCAGGGTAGGATCAGGTGTCGAGTTGTTATGAACAGGATTCTGAACGTCCGAGTTCCTTAATATGTGGAGAATATCTTGACTGGCTGAGGAAATCTTTACCTTTAAAAAGGACTCGGCTCTCTGGAGCTAGTTTGTTGAAGAACATTTCTTAAAATTAGTAAACAGTATATAAATAGTCAAAGAGGAAATTAACACATTCACTTATTGTGAACAAAATCAAAACTAATCATATGACACAAATTGTTAATAAATTAAGTAAACGTGTGATATTTTTCGCGGTTTAGAACTAATGATTAGTTTATTTAGGTTATCACTGGCAACATATATAAAGCTGGAAGTTCAATTTGATGTCTGGTACAACAACAACGTTGTCCCCATGCCGCGAATGTATGTAGCGAACTCGAGATTCAGCTCTACACCAAGTAGAGGTGAGTGGGCAGAATTACTCCCCCCCCCCGATTATCCAAGGGAAATGGGCCCTTATTACCTAGCAGGAGGCTGGCGGGTACCCAGAGCTATTCTGATCGCTTTGGGAAAAAAAAAACTTGCTTGCCCTTGATGGATCTGAAACACGATCCCTCTGTCGTCATGTCAGTAGCCTAGTCACTGCAGTGACTGAGCTACCTTGACTCGTCACTCAGGCAGTGAGGATATACACATTTTGTGCACTCTGCTGGAAGATTCTTCTGTTACTTAACGACGCTCTTCAGTTCCATGTATTTGGATTCTAATATATTAAAATGTTTATGGAAGTTAATTTGAAAGTGGTGGGTAAAGAGATATTTTTATAACATTCATACACACAAAAGTTTAGATACGGAGAAGCTAAGTAAAATCACGAATTAACTCAATTATAATAACCATCTCTTCAGAAGTTATTCTCTAATTGGCACACAATTATATGTCAATTTCATTATTGTTTCAACTTATAAGCCCCAATACTTCTTTGAGAAACATAAAAATTATAACATTTTTGAAAGCCGAACTTTTGGTATGGTTATATAATTTATACTAAACAAGTATATTATTAAGATAAACATTGAAGATTGCAAAAAAAAAAAAAAAAGACAGAATATATTTCTGTGAAATTTTCGCGAAATCTGTTTTTCTTTTGTCTGATCGCTGAGGGTGTTTGAGGGGTTGGATTAATTTATTTTAATATGTATGATATAATATTTGACTCTTATTTTGAGGAGGCGAATTTAAGCAATTTATCAAGTACTTAATTATTCTTCAAATATTTCAACGATGCTAGGTTTTAAATTCCAACTACGGCCCCCGAAGAAAGTTTTAAATTTATGGTAACCATACACTTATTCACTACCGTAATGTGAACCCAGGCCACCGGCATACGAAGAACTGAAAGTCCGCATACTGCACCGAGGCCGGCATCGAAAGGCTAAAATAATTAATTTAATTCCAACGTCAAGTTACTGACCACTGAAAAGTCAAGTGGTCACTGCTAGTCAGCAACAGGAAAGAGAACTCTTTAATTATCCTGTCCAGAAAAAAGAAAAAGTTGTTTCACAATTTTTGGAATTTAGATGATATTTAATACAACCCGAGTCTACTTAATTTTTCTCCTACATTCAGAACGTTGAGGGATCCACCATGGCATAAACACCTAACAGAAAACACAGGGAGATTCTGTTTGAATGAAGATGACAAAAGTTGACACAGATGTTTGTCGGCAATAGAAGAAAAAATATTGTTTAGAATTTTAAAAAATATTCGTTAATTAGTACTTTTTAACAGTTATAGTAATTTTAAAAGATAATATTGTATTTTTACTCTACATACGCACGTCTGTGACGAACGTGCTGTATTTGTAAGCCTTGGAATATGACTTCGTACGATGATCTTTAGAAGTCGAAATAAGTAGCAAGAACTTTAGTGACAAAACTGTTTGTTCTTGATTATGAAGTTTTTTGGTTTAAACAATATATTATCAGTCTATTGCAAGGAATGTTCAATACGTTAAATATGTTGAAGAATTTGAAACCAACAGCTCATGTTACATAGTACACAAGATTGCCATTTGCTTTTCCCAAAATACTTGAAAGAAGGGAGCACAATTTTTCACGGAACATTTTTTGAACGTTTGGTTAATTTAGCACAAGTGAGCTTCTAAATCTCTTTCGTACTTACGCGTTTCACGTCGCGTCTTTAGTAAAGCCCCATTTTATGTGTAACGTGTTAGTTACGTGTGTAGTTTTTTTTGTGTGTCATTAATTCTGAGGTGACGGGCGTACATAATGATGGGAAATGAGGCCTTTTGAAAATAAGCGGTACTAATAGAAAGTAAATTATGAGGTACCCAAATGCTGACACTGAGCAACTAACGTAAATGTTAAGCAGATGTTTCAAAACAGAAATAATTTCGTAATTTGAATCACTAACTATAACAATGTAAATATAGATGTCATCAAAATAACATACAAAATCCCTGATCTTACGTCACACTAAACACGTTACGTATCCAAAAAAATAAACTGGTTATTGCAATTCATAAAAGTAACTGTTGTTTATTGTGAGAATATTAGTTAATATACAAATACACCGTGCAGCAATTTGTTACGTAATTAAAGTGGTCGGCCTACTTATTACAGGGGCTAAAAAATGTGACTTTGGGAGTGAAATGATAAGACGAATGTATCCAAGCAGGTTCAACTTTTTAATGATATCGCCTACTATGACTGTATGTCAAATTCTTTACGTCGTAAATATTACAGGATAAAGGGAACTTAACCCTTATCCTGCTAACGTGCAGAATATGGTGAGCTCCTAATAACTTCAGCAAATGGCAGATGGGATTTAACTCGGCGTTTAAAGGGTTAATATCGCAATAGATTTAGATTACCAAAATGTACTGTGTTAACTTCAAGACAATGAAATAATTCTCATACGAATTGTATATAATTGTAAAAGGTCAAATTCGACAATTGCAGGAAATTAGGACAATATCCTGGATAGCATACCCGGCATAGTGACGGCGATAGGGGTTGAAAGTCGGGAAAATTGTTTCAATTCCCAACAGGGGAAGGAGATTTTTGTCACCTCCAAAGAGTGCAGACATCGTAGCTTCTACTGCAGCTAGCAAAATATAACATATAACTATATAAATTCATCTTTTGGAAAACACAGCTCAAATTGCAATAGCATGTAAGAATAATTTGAAAGATAATTTCGTATAAGCGACGCCAATGACATAACTAAAATTTTAGTATTATTTAACCCAGCTACATGTTTCGACCTCGTAAGGTCTTACGTCTTAAACCGTATGAGAAGTACGAGACATAATTTGTAAAAATGAGATCTCATTTCTAGCTCTTGTAATTTTATATATATAAATATATATATATATAAATATATATATATATATATATATATTTAAATATTCAAATGTTAGCCTGATGATGACCTTACAAGGTCGAAACAAGTTGCTACGTTAAAAAGCACTGAAGTTTTAGTTGTGTTATTCAGTTTTATCTATTAGCACACAATACACAACAAGATGTATAACTTTAAAATAGAAAGTTTAAAGTCAGAAAATAATGAATAAGTTTTACTCCAATTTTAGAAGGGAGAGACGAATGTATAAGCCGATTCAAGCTCCAAAGAAGGAAGTATGTAGGCAACAAGAATAATCGTTTATAATCCGTGATTTCGGTGGAATGGGAAGCGATTCTGCATTCTGTGCACCATAAGGCTCTGCACCCATTATCTCAGAGACAATACAGCACTGAAAGAGAAGCAGGAAGGGAAAGAATGGGAGAATAGGCCCACAGTTCCTTGCAATCACAGCTGCATTTAATATTGAAAAGGTTACATGACTCCCTTGCTGCCGTCAGGATGGGTGTCCATGTTTGACAGGGGTGTTGAAAAGTGCGACAGCGATATCATTCGTGAAGTTCTGCATTATTTGTTTTTTGATTTCAACTTTGTATGCAATGGATTAGTGAAGATACTGACTTCAGTACCAGGTGTAATTACACAGTGAAAATACATTCTCCTTCATCGTTAGGTGATCCAAAAAGAAAGCTATTCACAAACAATTTCCTTTTTAAAAGATTAGACATAGTCATTTAGTCATGTGATTTGATAAGAATTTCTGCACTTTGTAATTAAACTAACAAAAAAGACTTCATTGAGACACCATTAGTCAGTTATATGGTCAAGAATTTTCTTGTTTACATGGAACCCAATAACGTATGATTGTGTTCATAAAAATCCGCCATTGGTCAACAATCTGAATCACATGGATCCAATCCATAACCTCAGTACCTATTTATCTACGAACGAGTTTAGTTTTAATCTTGTATATACGTCTATTACGTCTATGTCATCGAAACGGACCCATTCCTTAAATTTTTAAGACCAAAGGACTGCATAGCTTTCATGTTATAAACATAATTCTTTACAGTAGAAGCAAATAAATAGATGAACAAGAAAACTAGCAATGTGTTTAAACGGAACGTTCAAGAAAAGAATGTTGCATTAACAAAGACAGGACTTTTTGTATAAAAGTTTTTAATAAATAAAAATTGAGATTTAAGACGCAGCAGCTGCAACAAATTACAATTATACGCCATTGAATATAGTAATGTAAATGCTTCCAAGACGTACACAATTCTTTAATTTCGCACTCTGAGTTATTAAGCCAACAGTTGTTAGTAACTATGGTTCGGAGGTAACTGTTATGTGGTTAGGACATCCACGTGGTACTCTGAATGTCAGATATTCAAGTCTGATCCAGTAGACCGGATAGTCTTAGACATTTCCCTCACGTCCTCCGTCCTGCCAGGCAAATGGCATCATGGTACTGAAAATATTGCGCAAATTTTCTTTTCACATAGTTTGCAGAATTTTATTCAGTAATTGAACTAACATAACCTTAGTTAAAGACAACGTCATTATATACGTCAGCAAATATACAAGCAACTACGAAAACGAACTTTAGATTTTCCTAAAGACATAAGGAGACAGGCATTGCATGTGTAACGTAATACTGAGGCGCGCTCTCGTTATGTCTACACCTCATCGGCTACCTCACCAGCCTCTTACCGTTTCACTCGAAGAGAGCGCTTTTATGGCATATAATGTCAGCGGAAACAATAAAACGTACTCGGATAATCAAGAGAACTGACGCACACTTTTGCCCGATTTCAACCAAATTCTTCGCCTGACATTCATAACAGTCCATAATATCAAATGTCACATAAACACGTCCAATGGGAGCAGTGGTGACACATAAGAACAGACGGACAGAGAGGATGAAGGTAATGGCTTTCTTTCGCGACCATTAGCGCCGAATATTAACCTTTTGACGCCTAATATCAACTATAGTGGTCGTACCGCACCTCTAACCTCTAAAGTTGCATTTTATATATTTATTCAAGAAATAGAGGTAGTGAATATTTTAAATATGGTATATACTCTCCGTTTTTTTCTCTTCAAAATGCAGTTTGTTTCATAATTCTAACGTATTTGGTTCCTGTATTATTCACATTTTACATACAGGGTGTGCTAAATTTAAAAAAATAATTCCGGCGCCA
>Ga0123352_10001626_pt1 | contig 30219 bp, 13 predicted proteins | sample TergutLab28metaG_FD_89700 | JGI IMG/M metagenome (GOLD analysis project Ga0123352, IMG submission 89700) | Labiotermes labralis P1 segment gut microbial communities from Petit-Saut dam, French Guiana - Lab288 P1 | ecosystem: Host-associated > Arthropoda: Insects > Digestive system > Gut ...
AAGGTGGTACGAACACTCGATCTTTAACGAATCCCCATAAAAAAAAATCCCTTTCATGCACGTGGTACTGTATATTTCTATACGCTTTCAAAGTTGTAAAGCTCTTTTTGAAACACCCTGTATTAAAAGTAACATTATGATGGTGACCGCGGTAGCACAGTGGTTAAGGTGCTGCGCTACAAATCGGAAGGTCGCTGGTTCGATCCCAGCTGGTGTCAGTGGATTTTTCATTGATATAAAATTCTTCCGATCGCACTTATGGCCCTGGGGTCGACTCATCCTCTAACAGAAATGATTACGGTACGTAAGGCTGGCAACCTACCACCATCCTGTGCCGTTGTTACGAAATCTGCGAACCTTAACTTCCTGGAACCCTCTGGGCCTGTTCAGGCCTGTAATGGGACTGCTTTACCTTCATTTTGTTCTGATGCTGTATAAAAATTTCGAAGATACGAGTAACACAGAGAGAACGTAATTTCTTTGAAATATCAGCAGTTCTCAACTGCAATGTGTTTTGTTAACTACTGTCTTCAATAGTTCCCGTAATATTTATTCACTCGTTGGGGCCAAATTGTCCTGTTATTTTATTACGCAAACTCATATTCAGTAGTCCACAAATCATTTCAAACAAGGGCCTATTACGAAAGTTTGTTTAGACAAATCTTCTTGGGTTTATGTTAGTAATTCTTGGCACGTAGCTGTGGGAATTGAATAAGTGGTACAGTTCGGAGGTCAAGTAAGATTTTTTTCACGCCAAGTAAGGGGGATGAATGCCAAGATGCACACAGTTTGAAATTCCTAGCAAGTGAGATTCTTTGCTGCATTTCCGTAGCGGGAGGTGGAAATTTGTCATATTTTCTAGTCACAATGGTTTGAACATACAGCTCCAAAATTCACATTAAATTCTTAAGTTAGTACTTAAGATTTGATTTCCAACAAACTTGTTGTCAACTCTTAATGCATCGCAGTTTATAGAGATTATAATATACAAAACTATAATTTTACGTTACTTACATGAGTTTGGAACTTGGTCTCCCGCATTAAGACTTTACAAGAATGTGGCGCTGAGGAAGATATTTGGGCCCAAGACAGAAGTAAAAAGAGATAAGAGAAAACTGCTTAACGAGGGGCTTCGTGGTTTGTGCTGGACACCAAATGTTATTAGGGTGATCTAATCAGGATGGAAAAGAAAGGTCGAGCGTGTAGCACGAAAAGAACACAACGGAAATGCATTAAGAGTGTTGGTAGGGAAACCTGAATATTATGGTCCCATTGGAAGGCCTGGACTCATGTGAGAGGTTATTATTGAAATGTATGTTAAAGAAAGAGTACGGCGTGGCCTTTCGGCCTGTTATAAACGCGGCATAGAATCTTCAGGTTCCGTAAAATGCAGATAATTTCTTGACTAGCTTAGGAATTTGTATCTTCTATGGAAGTAATCTGCTCCATGTAAGTATGTGTTATTAATTGGAACAGATATGTGTTTTTGTTTCCTCAAACGGTTTGGTTTCGAACTTCCGACATTTCTTTATCTCTGATTTGCCTTCACTTGTTTCTAATCTTTTTATCAATAAAATTACACTAAGTACCCACGGATGTTAACTTTTCTAATGCTGAATTAAGTAATTATTAAATTAGTTAATTGATATTAACTAAATATGGTCAAATTAACTGCTGCAACACGTTGTGAATATTAAGTGCAATAAATTTGTTATACAAGATCTGACCCAATAAATTGCACAACACGTTGATAAATAATTGTAAAAAAAATATTTATTTATATTTTAAACATACTTCGTAATTTTAATTAACATTGTTGTGTTTTAACTCTACCCACTTAAATGTTTGACAGAATTTGCTTACCTTGTATGCCTTTGTATATACCTCCCTGATGATGACTTGGTAGAGATCGAAACTTGTAGGAACAACATAAGTGACAAATTATTATTTTTTATTTTATTTTTAACAATGCTACTTGTTGGCTCAGATACTGCAAAATCTGTTAACGTAATCACCAAAGCCAGCAGCAGAACCCATATTCCTTATCTGACCCAGCTGATTCCAGCCCACAACCACATACTATTTTTCTTTTCGTCATAATTGGTATGTTCTGCCATTTATATTTGTATTTCGGCATCGTCCTCGCTTTCTGCTGTATTTCAATCTATAATGTGCCTGCGTTCCATTGTTTCCTATGCGTGCTACGTAATTATGCAAACTTACTTTTCTTAAATGCATTTTCTTCTTTCTTAAATGGCTAAAACACAAACCAAGGGAAAACCTTTTGTTATAGATGGATGACCGTTTGCTCAGTACATCACACCTGCATGAAGTTACACGGCATCATGTCTCAGAAGAGTTGAATTACATCTTAGTGTTTCTTTGTATCTGCAACTCTGGTGACTGGCACTTCAGCAACGATGGTAATGATTTGCTTGCTAAATCTGTTTCAATTTTAAACATTCTAGTGTTGTGTGTGAGGTCTGAGTTTTGACGGAGGTGGGTGTCGATATTACAGAATTCAGGAACATGATGCCGTGTGGTTTAACAGAAGCTTACCGAAGTTTAGAAAGGACCTGCTGCCTCAGTTGCGCTCTTTACTTTGGTGGAATATTACAAAACTAAACTGCTTCATATACCAGACAACCTTAATATTTTCTGGGATAGTTAGAATGACATGAGATGCAGAATAAATGATTTATTGTCGAAAATACAGCTTTAAAATATTTCGTAAAGTTTTTCATCTTTATTTTCGTCCAAATAAATGGCTCTTATTGGACTACTGTGTCATTGTCTGCTCTAGTATATTATCTGTATTTGCCATTTGAATTGATTCTTCCCTCTGAGAAGGCACCCACTTATATGCCTGTTTCATCCTCACCGGACTAACTTCGACTATCATTAAATATTTATTCGTTGTTAAATAAACACTGTTGTATATTTAGAGGAGCAATGGTGTTAAAATATCACCTTGTTTTAATGAATAAACATTTATTTTTCTAAGGATATCTGATACAAACTGCATGGAAAAGAGAGACAGTGGAAGTGCTGTACAAAACCCACAACACACATATTTTGACAAGGTTTTGATGAGGTCGAAGCACAAAGAAATAGTACAAATTTTTGACATCGTCATGCCGTTGTGTCTGTTAATCGCTGTCTTTATTATCACACAGGACACAACACCTTGAACATTACATGAAGGAAAACGGAACATAAAGAACTTTCTGCTTTCTACAATTCAATAATTATTGTCTTTTATTAAATGTTAACTGCCATTTTATACTTTTTAATATTATTTCTTTATAAGGAATAATAGTCAGTATATATATATATATATATATTATAACGTGTAACTGTATAACTGTTAAATGAAAGCCTTCACCTCATTGCACTTTTCCGTCTTTGTTATGGTAATTGCTACCTGATGATGGCCGAAACATGTCGTAGCAGGTAGATTAATGCATGGTGTTCAAAGTGTTGTGTTCGCTCTGATAGTGCGAACATATATCAAAGTCTTTCAGTTTAAACACGGACGTTACTCACGCGGAAACTCAGTTTAAATGCGTCTGTTACGCTTTCTGCAAGTTTAGTTTCAGTTCCAATATCACGCTTGCTTCAAGTTCAATTTAAGCTTCAATATAATGCATGCTTGAAGTTCAGTTTAAGCTCCAATTTCATGCTTGCTTCAAATTAAATTTATGGACATGATTTATTTTTATTCTTCAAAATACATTCCTCCTTGATCGATACATTTGTTTGCACGTTCCTTCAACTTCTTCAAGCCCTCCAGGAAAGCAGTTTTTGAAATGCTGTTAAGCTCCCTTGTCACTGCACACTGGATTTTTTTCACTGTTTGAAAATGCCACCCTTTTAAGGAAAATTTTTAACTTGGGGAAGAGAAAGTATTTGGCAGGTGCAAGATCTGGCGAGTAAGGTGGATGTTGGAGAACAGCAACGTTCCTGTTCGCCAGAAACTTCTTTACAGTTGCAACGTTTTGAGATGGCGCGTTATCGTGAAGAAGGAACCACTCACTTGATTGGAATTTGGCCATTCTAACTCGTCGAATTCTCTTCAGTAGCCGATCCAAAACACCCACATAGAATTCTGCATTTACTTTCTGCCCTTCGGGGACAAACTCTCGATGAATTACACCTTCTGTGTCGAAAAAAAATTAACATCCTCTTCACTCGCAATTTTTGAAATCTCAGTTTCTTTGGTTTTGGAGAGTTTTGCCCCAACCACGCTGCACTCTGTAATTCGGTGGCCGGATTGTAGGCGAAACATCATGTTTCGTCACCGGTAATGATATTTTCTCAAGAAAGTTCATATTGTCCCATTAAAAGAAGATCCTGGCAGTAAACAACACATTCTTTTTTTCTGCTGTGTGGTCAAGGCGTGAGGAAAAAATCTCGTGCAGATCTTTCTTTTTCCCAAGTCTTCGGTTACAATCCGGCGAACTGTCTTCTTACCGATATTCAAACGATCTGCAATCACTTGGAGAGTGGTACGACCGTCTTCTGTCGGCAGACGACGAACAGATTCCCCGTTTTTGTCTGTTCTGGCATCGTCCTTCACGTCCTCCCTTCCGTCTCGAAAGCGAGCATACCACCAATATACATTAGCACGACTTATGGCAGCGCTACCATAAGACTTATTAATCAGTTCGATGGTTTTCACAGCACATTTACCTGCCTTAACACAAAATTTAATTGCCACTCTCTGCTCCTCCAAGACGCCGATGACAAGGCAAAAATCTTCACTTGCAAAACAAGTTCGTACTCACAGACCACTGAACGAAAACCGTTGAAACCTGGTCACGTGTTACATGAAGCGTAGTACTAAAGAGTTACGGTGTCGGCCGCTAGACGTAACGCACAGTACTCTTTTAAAACAACTCTTCTTAAAACCTTTTGGTCGCACCTTGTATGGAGCATAAAAACTAAACTCCGTGGCCTTAGTCCGCACGCGAACTATACCGACAGAGTGGCCGCCGCAGGTCGGCGAAGTTGGTGCCAACTTTTGCGGATAGAGGGGTGTCACGTGGTCAGCGCAACGGGTCCCCACAGCCGTTAATCTCTGTTTTATAGACCTGGAGCCGATATTTTTTTATTCAAGTAGCTCCTCAATTGACCTCACGAGGCTGAGTGGACCCCGTTCCATACCCACTACTACTCAGAAAATCTGGTAGCGACGGGGATCGAACCCGGGACCTCTGTATCTGTAGCCAGAAACTCTGACCGCTAGGCCACAGAGGCGGTCAGTATGGAGCATATAGGGAAAGAATTAGTTATTTTGATATGAAGGTTGTATAGCAGTGGGTTGGAGATGATGATGATGATAATAATAATAATAATAATACTGATAACGTTAAATTCTAAGCTCTGACAAATTATCATTAGTTTTTATTTACAAAATCCCCGTTTTCGCCCAGAGATTTCTTAAAAATATATTTTACTGGCATAATCAAAATTAACTATATATCAGTTATTTTCCTTTGACCGTAAATTAAAAGTTTCGTTACTGTTAACATCTTAGAAGGAAACAAAATAATACAGCATTACTGATTAAGATAGGCTCTCATACTTTCAAGAACTCTGCTACATGGCGTTCTTGTACGTAGTCCTAATAAATATGAATTCCGCATGTAACTCATGAAATCTACTTTTATGATGCGCTGACTCATTCGATTAAATATGGTGTTTTAAAATCATATGTAGGTGTTTTATACGAGTATCTGTAATTCAGCAATGTTGTGCTGTTTTCCCATGGGTCACTGGGCTTGTCTTTTCTCGTACTCTGATAGTTATGTGACCACATGCATTTAGCAATAATTCAATGTTTGCAATTGTAAATACGTCAAGGATTGTTTCTTATTATTGTTAAGTGTTGTGAATATATTACTTGAGTAAATATTTTGTTTACATTTAATTTGCGAGTTTTAATTTTAGAATTTCACACAAACACCATTAATGCAATTTTTAATCTATAAACATTCTTTGGAATCTTATGCGTTTTGGTCCGTGCATCATCTTGATATTTGAATAAAGGTAGACCAACTTGATGTCACTTATTTTATTATGTCAATTTTCTGCTCTACATGTTTCGGATGTTAATACAACCATCTTCAGGAGCTTGCGACTACATGGTGTGTTATTGCATGGGCTGTATTGTGCTGGCTTCAGGCGTGTTGGTGTTATGTAGCGGATGGGCTGTTGGTGATGTGGTATCCGAATAAAGGTAGTGGTTCAACCTGCATTCGGATACCACATCACCAACAGCCCATCCGCTACATAACACCAACACGCCTCAAGCCAGCACAATACAGCCCATGCAATAACACACCAAGTAGTCGCAAGCTTCTGAAGATGGCTGTATTAACATCCGAAATATGTTGAGCAGAAAACTGACATAATAAAATAAGTGACATCAAGTTGGTCTACCTTTATTCAAACATTCTTTGGAATGTTCATGACCTGTCAACAAAAGACTTTTGAATATTTAGTTGCATTGTTTCATTACTTAGCATCAACATACCGGAATATAACTGCAGATTTCTTAAGGTCGTCATGTTGCGGGTTTTACGTTATGAAAGACAATTTACGCTGCGTAAATTTTAATATCTGTTACTGCAGACAGTTTGAGGACCCCAGATTAAGCGTCGCTAATGTAGCTCCGTTATGCTGGTACCCCAGCGTCTGCCACGTTTCATACTGTAATTACCAGATTTAGAAAACTGCACATTACGCACTGCCGTTGGTGTCAATGGAAGAATATCCACACAGATGCTGTAAATTGGATTAGTTGGTTCTCAAGTTTCAAGACGAAAACCGAAACATGCATGCATTCACTCGCGCGCGCACACACACACACACACACACACACACACACACACGCACACGCACACACGCATACATAAAGTTAAAAAAGGTGAAGTGATCCCGTTACAGGCCCGGTGTGGCCCAGAGGGTGTGTAGAGGTATAGCTCTACACTTCCATGACCGCGGCACTAGAAGGGGGTGAGTGGTCAGCAGCACGCCCCGGCCGCAATTTCCCCCCGGGAAAGACCCGGTACCCATTTTACAGGAGGCTGGGTGGGCCCCAGCGCCGGTCTGTAGGGGCGGAAAAGCTCGTCCCCATCGGGATTCGATCCCGGGCCGTCCAGCCCGTAGTCAGTCGCTATACGGACTGAGCTACCCGGCCCACACACACAAACACACACACACACACACACACACATGAATACATGGCTTGAGTAAATTATGTAGCTGTCTTTCTTCCGTAAGGAAAGAAATGAAACGGAATTTAGCGGCAGTTGTTAATCTGTATTATCACTTCGGTGATGTCACATTACGGGGGTTTATACACAGTCCTAATTTAAGCATAATAATTTTCGAGTAAGCATCAAAGTCCCCTTTGCTTTAACAATATTTCTTGCAATACATAGGGTACCGTATTCAGCGAACATATATCCATGCTGATACCATATACTTTGCTCAAAGAAACAACTTCAATCCAACAGGAAGTCTTCGGTACAGAGAAACGAAAGGCAAACGCGATCAGTCTACACCATAAGTTTCCTATCCACTTTCTTCCTTGCTTCTTTCTTGTTTCTTTTCTGGTTTCCAGAAGAGGAAGTCGAATTGGGTTTCCATCTTGTTTCATTGCCGCTGGAGTGAGACTGCTATTGTTTGATCTCGCGCAGATTGCATTCGGCTTCCTACGATGAAAGGCCTCTCGTTTCTTTTGATCCTCTTCGATAAGAATTTCTTTCTCTTCAGCTACTTTTACAATGACGACAAAACAAGCCTTGTGGGAATTGAGGATATATTGTATTTAAATAGGCCTATATCTCTGGTACAGTATTTAAGGCCGCTTCTCATTCGGAAGTGGAAATATTGAGGAAAAGTTAGGCTACTGCTGTTTGCATTTCGAATCTCCTGGCGAGTGTTTGTTTACACTGGAGTTATTTATTCGTTTAGAAACTAACTTCATAAAACACAGGGATCATATCTAGGAAGTGTATCATCCCCGTTGTGTGTGTGAAACTTGGAAAATGGTATATAGTCAAACAAAACTGCGTCACATAAGGTGTATTTAATGACTATATAATGAAAAACTACATGTTTCGACCTGTACTGGCCATCTTCAATTTGTCTTAGGGGAACTTCAGATCTTACTATAAGCATCCGCGCATGCTTATATTAAGATCTTAAGTTCCAGTACAGACCGAAACATGTAGTTGTTCATTATATAGTCATTAAATACACCTCATGTGACACAGTTTTGTTTGACTACATACCATTTTCCACAGTTTTAAATCTAGCGATTTGTTTCGACCCAAAACTTTACACAACCATTTACCAGTTCCCACTTGTCTCATTTACCTGATAATTGTGATTATTCACCTAAACGTCCTGACACTATCATTTAGAATACAATAGAATAGAATACAATAGTAAATGTGCCTGTTTGCCGTTTGTCTCTCTTTAAATAAAATTTCCATACCAGACCATGAATTATGCCTGTTGCTGGAAATGGATATCCATCTAAACGTTTTGGAACTGCACGAACTGTCACGTTGTTAGTTAATGTCGCACTGACAGTAATGGTCTATTTATAGTCGTGAATAAACTGTATAGTTAATCTTCTACGTTTTATTATCTTACAGCTTCATGCTATATAAATGGACTTCCTTCTTTACGAGGGACAGAAAGTCACTTTTTTACGGAAGAAATAAAGATTTCACTGCCTGACTGCGAGGAAGATTTGAGAACATTTAAATTTACGATTAACATAATAATGTAGATATTTATTATTTATATTTATTTATTCATTAATGTTTTCATTTATTACTCTTCGTTGCATTCCCTTATTATTTTTTCTGAATTATCATTTAAAAATTTTATTTATTTATTTATAAAATGTGAGTTTACAATACATTTTTTTTTATTTAAAACGAAAATTGGGAATTTATTTTGTTTAAATCTACGTTGTAACCTACTAATAATAGGACATTTTACAAAACTGATAAACTGAAAATAAGTGTTTTCAGATAGAAGGAAGAATGTAGAGGTTTGTAGCCGCGAGAGCACTTGTTGAAATTTCGTACATTTTTGCTACTTGCTGTGTTCCATAAACAGGAACAGACGTTATTGTTTAGAAATCTCATCTGAAAACGGTGATTTTATTGCGATGTATCAATAGAGAACAAGAATAAACGACAGTTTTCTTCTGGCATTAAAACTTCACACATGAAACTCTAACTTTCCAAAACCTGGTAGCCCAAATTCGACACCAACATTGTTTTATTATTGCATTTATTTGCATCCACGTATGACGTAAATGTAATGGAATTAATTTCAAATCTTTATTTTATTTCGTATCTATAGCTTTGTTGACATTTGTAATTGGCAATTTGAAACCAAAGTGCTGGTTAGTAACCTGCCCCAGTGCACCTTTTTCATCACAAGTCCCACACATTGACCTACTGTCCGTAGACTGAACCCGGCATTCTGTGACGTCAAGCCGGTGAGTAACCACTCGAGATTCGGAACGGCCTTATTGACATGCAGCTCAGGGCATGTTAATATCCCGAACCTTCAAGTAACTGCAGGAAGATTTTCAGCAGAATTCCTCACTCACTGTGACAGGCCAAGCTACATAGTTTTCTCAATCCTAAAAAAAAACTATTATTGTTGATTTTCTTTAATAAAATTTCATTTTGGAACAATAGCTTAAAACACACTTCGACAGTTTCATAGACAACCAACTTGTTTTCACAATTTGTGAAAATTTTCGATCCTATAGAACTTACGCAAAGGTGAACCGTGTTTTTACTAACGATTAAATCTTCGTAAAATTATCCCAAACAGTAACTTTGATTTTGTTTGTGAAGGTAATATGTTTAGCTGATGTTTTACAAGGGATACTGAAACTTCATCATAGCAGCGTGAATTGGATATCGTAATGTACCTCTTTTTTTTTAAAGTAATTCGCCGTCTTAAACCTAGAATTGTTTAATAAATGTTACTTCATTATAAATTTCAAGGTAAGAAGTGAGTAATTATTGTTACGGATAGTGAAGAAGCTTATAAATGATAGAAACGGACAGTCAACGGAATATTCGTATACCTACATCGAACAACCGCACAGGACCTCGTCGCTTCCCAGGTTTGGCTGGACGACAGACCGCCTTCTTTGTCTCGGGTACGTTATATATATATTCGTGGTGCAACCTTCCCTTATTGGCCTAGACCACCTTCTTCTCGAGGCTTCGTGAAGGCACTCAGACAAACCACACAAGTTATGATTGCTCTGGACGATTGATCGACCCGTCACAGAGACCTCTATCTGACAATAAATAACACTCACCAGAGACACACATCCATGCCCCCGGTGGGATTCAAACCCGCTATCCCAGCAAGCGAGCGGCCGCAGTCCCACACCTTAGAACGCGCGGCCACTGGGGTTGGATTTCGTTGTTATTAGGTATGGTTATCTTCGTCGATAGGTCAGGGAGGGGCAGCGGTATAAGTCAGTCAGAGAGCATAACGAGACAGTAATTGAGCGGACAGACCGTACTACAGTGTGGGCATCTTTCGGTCCTTGTATGTAGCAGTGACAGCTCGCGTCGAAACTGTTTGGAGATTATAACTAATAGATAGTTTGTCTCGAAGGGATTTTAATCACTTTATGACACAGTCGTCCGTAATATCAGTAGGATGCCCAATACTTCACTAGGGCGAACACTGTAATTCTCTTTGCAGTAACAAAATACTGACATTATTAATTAATCTTCCAAATGGTTGTCTTGTTAACCTTTGGTTGGAAGCACATTATTATGTACTATTCTGTTGTTAACGTAACTGCCTGGCTTGAAGACATCCAAAACATTCCTGCTTCTCAAAAGCTCGCCACGCACCAAATTTTCTTACAAACCGCCAAAAATGAATCGTGACGTGACTTCCGAATTGCCTTACCGAACTTTTAGTAACACTGCATAAGGTTTGTCCTTAGGATCCTTGAGCCATCATATCCTATTTATATAGCTCTTGTCATAAGTCAAAGCTATTAATTCCTATTGCTTATTTTAATTGTTTATTTCGTAAAAACAATCTTTATACAGGCCTGGACAGGAAGAGGCTGAGGCTCCCAGAATTTCTAGGCGAGCGGCTCATGCGGGTGAAAAAGTTGACATCCCTGCAAACCGGCCGCCTTTACCTCCCAGGAGATATTCCTCTTACTCGTTTCTTGTATGGACTGAGTCGGTCCTAGAGCCATAGGTTGGCCGGAAGGACTAAGTCAATAAGAAATCCTAATGACTCTTCCATCGGGAATCGAACCTGCTTCCTTCCGGTTTTTGGCGCAGTGTGTATTATTCTGTTTTCCATTCGAAGTACCAAAAAGCTCGGCTTGTTGACGTTACTTCGATTGTGTCCTGTTTCCTACCGAAAATACATGACCAGACACTCTCCCACTTTTTTAATAAAGATACGCTTGTGATGAGGTGCATTTCGAAAACCACTTCCATCAAATGCATGCGCTCGAAGCCCATTCAACTTTGTCTCTATTCCCCTTCAAAAACGCTTTGAAAGAAGCGCATATCTTTTACATTTATCCTTAATTATCATAGCATTTATGTGTGCGCACATACTTCTAGAATCTACAAATAATTGTGAAAGCTCGTACGTCATTGGGCGTGTTAATTATCACAGACGGAACCGTTACAAATCTTTACGTGTTTGTGTATTATGAAGAATATTTCGTATTCTGAACAAAACATAATAAAACATTTTTTAACGTTTTGCTGACCGTGCATCTCAGTATATTTATCTCAGTATTTAACCAACATAATGAACAAAATTTGTTTCACAGTAAGTTTTATTTCATGCCTCTACATGTTTCGTGCACATGTGCTCATCATCAGGAGGTCAGAATTGCATTACACAGCCTCTGGTATCATCACACCTATAGGTGTGCACGAAACATGTAGAAGCATGAAATAAAACTTATTGTGAAACAAATTTTGAGCATCAAGTTGGTTAAATACTGAGATAAAACTATTAAAACACGTTATATGAAGTAGAATTGGGCACAGATATTAGAAAGTGAAATGAGTGTTACTGGGCATTGACGGACGGTCACTCAGTCACTGCTAGAAGATGAAAACTTGTGTCTTCTCCCTTGGCTTAAAGGCGCAGCCTACAAAAACAAGTAGCAGAAATGCGCATTGAGATACGTACTGTTTTGAAAGACCTCCACAAGACAATTAGTAGCGCATGAGAGTTAAGTCCTAGCAACGCTGAGTGCAAAGCTTTCAGTTTTCTCGAATACGATTCTTGTTATTTGGTAGTGAGGGACGGACATTTCGGAGAAAACTGCAAACTAGGTCTTGTGAATTAGAAGAGAGAAGATAGAAGCTACATATTCTATCCAAAGGTTCATACGTATCTACAGTAATTCCTCTCTTTGTATATCACTTATTTTGCTAGTTAATGGAACGTTTATCAAACGAGATGTCTCAGAACGTCAAAATCCTTTCATTTCAATTTTTAGAAATATTCTCTTGTGTTTCCTTTAAAGACTTCGCGCAAAACAAATATAGGTTATTGTCCATAATGTGACTGCATGAATAGAATTAACCATGCTACCGTATAGAGTCCATGCTGAATTATGTAAGGCTACGTTATTACAGTACTTTGGACCTCTCTGTCATAATGTGTTCGCCACTGAAGCTGAAAACCTGCTAAACGCCGTTTGGCATAATTCTAGGGCTAAATATTTCGAATTTGGTTCACATAAAGCTATTCTGAATTGCCTCGGTTTCTACAAGCAAGTGACGTATTGTCACTCGGAAGACTGCAATTTATTTTCGTAACTGCTCACACCTTCATAGAATCACACAGGGCTGTGAAATTCAGAATTAGACGTCGTGACGGAACAAACGAATCATCTAACCATTCACCGAAGGAAGAAACAAACCAGACAAATGACCACTTATCGAGAGAATTAATGATTTTGGAAGCCGGTCTACAAGGAAATAGGTCAGCGAAAAAGCCGACCAAGTATTTAAATAGTCAACCAAAGAGTCATCGAAACAATCGAATTCTCAACCTGCGACCAACCAACGGATCAACATAAATTTCAATAAAAGCAATTTACTTGTTACGCGATTTATATCGCTCGGTGTTTTCTTTTGGAAGGCCTTAAATTGTACGTCTTTGGACAAGACACCACTGCATCAAGGTCTTTCACCAACCCATTCATGGTTTAACTAGTAAACATTAACATTTCACTGCCAACTGCAGGGCACCAATAAAGGCCATGGATGAACTATAATTTAGCCGGATTACGTTGCCAATGTATAACCTAAAGATGGGAAATGTGAAAGTAGTATATTAGCTTATGTATTGAAATAAATGATAAACACGTTACAGACTTTTACAAGAAACCAATCACTAAATCAGTGGTGAGTTATATTCTACTATTACGACAGCTTTGAATTTTAATGAATATTTTGTATAGTTTTTAGTGTAGCCTCTGCAGGGCTCAATAATCTCACGGAAAGTGTCATGGTTACTTGGTAAAGTCAGCTAGATGTCATCCGTGAGTATCAAGACGAACTGAGTGTTTGCTTATATATGTGATGCTTTTTTTTGTTTAATTGGCACAACACGACAAGTTATGTATAAGTACCAGATTCTGTCTTGCTATCACATTAGAACCTACTTTCGAAAGCGAGCCACTTTTCTCGAATTTTAAAAACTTTCTGGTCTGAATGCTGCAAGAATGGATGTGGCATTTCATCGAAAGAGAGAATTCGTTGTAACTAGATAAAGTGTACAGACGGATTCCGCCTCATTCCTGAACATTTTGAATAACTTCAATTGGCCGATATGGCTTACACCGATCCCGTACGCATATATATATATATCCGTGAGTGATGCATGGCACTGTGGCAGAAACTGCGCAGCCCTACGTGAGATAAGGGGACAAATGACGACATCCAGCTTCAGGCAGCCAAGCGTATCTCCCCCTGTCTGCGGGTTGATCAGGACCCTGCCATGAAATTACCCATCCTTCCGAATGTTACCTTTTAGCAGTTTTCGTCAGATGAATATATACCGGCCTACTACTCAAGCTCCCTTTCTGACTGCAGGCAGTACAGTTTAAGTTTTTATGTCTCGATTCATGGACATGAAATGCATTGACTTTCCAGTTTTTCATTTGTTCATGGAATTAAAGATTATGTTAATGGGACCTGTCATATGTGTGTGAGATAATGATGCATATTATTTGAAAATATCTGAAAGAAAGACACTACTAAGATGTCATCGGCGTAAATGTGAGAATGATTTAACCAGATCGGAATCGTCCGCAAGAGTAACACTTCAGGCGCTTTAGTTCTATTGTTGCTTGTTATTAAATGACGCCGTCTCAGTCACCGAAGAATCAGTGAAAGGGATTTTCCACATCAAGGATAAATGTTCACTGGCGTATGGGTGTATTTTTTCTATTAAGAATTTAAGGCCGACAAGCGACAGGCACCAGGCAGTTGTTCTTGTGTTACAGCGCAAAACATACCGCCCATATCCTGTGTTTTGTTCTGTAATAGACAGCAAATCGATCATACCGTGTGTAATTGCCCTACACTGCACAGCATACTGATCATATCCTTAGTTAATCCTGCCCATACTGATTATATTCTATGCTACTCTGCTATAGTTTGGGTCGGGTAGCTCAGTCGGTATAGCGACTGACTACGGGCTGGAAGGTCCGGGATAGAATCCCGGTGGGGACGAGATATCCCGCCCGTCCAGACCGGCCCTGGGGCCCACCCAGCCTCCTGTAAAATGGGTACCGGATCTTTCCCGGAGGTACAGTGCGGCCGGGGCGTTTTGCTGACCACTCACCCCCTTATAGTGCCGCGGTCATGGGAGAGTAGAGCTATACCTCTTCCCACCCTCTGGGCCACACCGGGCCTGTAACGGGATCACTTTACCTTTTTACTCTGCCATAGTGCTGATCATATTTGTACCCTCTTACCTTAGCTAACGCTCAGCACACCGATGATATACAATTGTTCTTTGTTTTATTGCAGAACTTTCTCACCATATCCTCTGCAGGCTTTTGACTTTTCTTCTTTTTTTCTCCTAGATTAAAATATTTAGTTCCACTCTCCTCCACTCACACGCACGTCTCCTCTATCTCATTGTTCGTTACTTAATAATTCCAAAACTTTGAATGACGAACAAGTATATAAATTATGAAACTCCTCTGCAGTTAATGCAGCGACGTTAAGCAGTTCATTATCTCGAACTACATTAACTATACACCGAATCAGTTAAATGCTCTTAGAGGTAGCATGACGATTATTCTCATGTGTGTAGTCTTCGATTTGTCTGGAAATACATCCATGTGGTAACTTCATTTAGTACTTCGGTAATCCTGTAATATGAGATTAATATTTATCATTCATTCCCGGTATCTAATGCACTGTACAGTATATGTTAGTAGCCGGAGCTTATTTTTCTCAACTAATAGTGAGTTACTTGTGTGTTTAACCTTTTAAAGCCTACTGCTTACGTGACGCACCAACAGGTTTAACATTCAACAACTTTACGCTCTGCCCACACTGTATTTATTTGTTTTGTATATATATCTGAGAACAAACAGCGACTTGTGCCACTTACAGCATAAACTGATTGGTTTTTATAACCGAGATTAAAAGTGTTTACGGCGCGGTACGGACTGGGTCTTTAAATAAAGCAGTCTTTGCTTCGTCTTTAAAGGTTTTTCAGTTAAACTCCAACAGATACGTCTCTGCTTACTGCATTGCTTTGTTTAAAATAAAAGTAATATTCAGATACTCATTTTGTCTTCATCATCAGGTGATAGCACAAAACTGTCCGGTTAACTCTTGTGGCTATATCTGTGTATAAACGTAGATGCAAGCTAACATCGTGAGTCAAAATAGGAAATTTTGTTTTACGTGTGGATGGGAATAAAATTAATAACCTGAACGTGATATTTACATGACCAAAAGTATACGATGGACATCTTGTAGTTTTTGCTTCACACCACTGTACTAGTATCTGAACGTGTGTTCCTCTTTAAAAGTCATAGAAAATTTTTATTAATCATGGTATTTCAGAGGCAGATTAAGAGCTTATGACCTACATGAATACACTGTGTGCGTACTGCACGAAGCGAATGAAATATTCCAACATAACTGACAAAGAATATTCCTAGTCCATGTCTATAAAATGTCAAGGTATTTAATACCTTTCATACCAGTGAGATTAAATGCGCATTACGAGAATTCAATAGGAATGGACTTAAAGAGATATCACATTTGTAGAATATTCGATGAATGAGGAAATATTGCTACAAAATTATTTATTCGGGTGTTAGATAATTCGAAAGGCACGTCAAAGACCTACACGTCTTAGCAGCCCTATTACCGACATTGTAACTTCATTACAATAGTAATTTAGTATAATTTTGTGACGTTGATTGGATTAAAGGGGCTCACGATACTGCTCAAAGTCGGATATGCGCCATCGCTGAAATGTATTTTCGGATTCCGTAAAATTTAAATTATTTCTTGATCAGCATGATCAATATTAGTTTCTGAAAAGTAATCAGCGTTTTTCACCTGCCTCCTAAGTGATACAAAATTCCCATTGCCTGCAAACTTTAACTACGAGCATTGGAGTCAGTTTAGCAGCGTCTGTACCTCCAGTGTAGAAACGTACAAAGTGTAGATGATGTTCGTGTAATATTATTGAGTGAAAAGTGCAGGAAGGAAAATTAAATGTATTCAGGTAGGTAGTGTAATCAGGTTTTGTAATCTCCCTACTTGATTTTCCAAATCTTGCCACCAGTGGCGCTAACACCTTTAGTTGCTGAAAATGGCATATTGCATTCAGAAAGTTAAGTATGGGCTGATGTTGCAGTGCAAACGAGAATTTTTAATGAGTTGTTAGTTTGCAGGCAACGAAAATGTCCGTCATGTAGTGTTGTACGTTTTGCAGTGATGGCTGAATTGGTAAAGGGGAAATCCACTGTAAATCAGGAGTCACTGAAGCTGAGTTCGACGAATTTCGAGGTTTTTTTTTTAATTTTTGTTATTACAGGAAAATCAACAAGACAGTCTGCCCGTCAGTTAGCCTCCACAGTCAACAGTGCACAAATTCCGCGAACTGTTTTAAGATTTAAAATTTACAAGTTGCTGTAATGTACATATGCCCAAGGAAAAGAAGTTCGCTGCACAATTCCATGTGCTTAGCAATTGACCAATTCAATGCACAAATCTTTGTTTTATAATAAGTTTATTGTATCCCCCTACATGTTTCGAGCACTATTGTGCACATCATCAGGAGGTCAAATTTTATTATACAGCATCTGGTATCGTCACACTCTGTAGGTGGCCGTCCGGTGTGCAGGTTGAGAGTGGACTCAGTCCAATCTCAACCTGCGCACCGGACGGCCACCTATAGATTGTGACGATACCAGATGCTGTATAAAACAATTTGACCTCCTGATGATGAGCACAATAGTGCTCGAAACATGTAGGGGAATATAATAAACTTGTTATAAAAAAAGAATTTGTACTTTAAGTTGGTCAATTGCTAAGATTATACTGAGATGCACGGTCAGCAAAACATCAAAATTGCATGTGCTGTTCTTTCAGAAACTAAAGATAGCGGACGTTTTTACAGCTGCAAATGTGTTTAGTAACAAAGCGGTATGTCCGAGCGTGCTCAGAGAGCTTTAGAATGTGTGGGAAAAATAAACATCATTCAGTGATGGAGGTACGTAGGACAGTGAAAATTTCGATTTTTTTTGTGCTATTTCCAAAAGAAAATTTTCGATTCTTCTTTTGTTTCTAATAACTATGACTGCCTTGCATCCACACAAGCTCCAGGAATTCCTGATACTGACTCTGGAAAAAAAGGATTCTTTGTCACTTTATTATACCAAGATTGAGCGCCCTCATATTTTCATATTACAGCTCGGTCTGGACTTATTGGACGGAAAGTTTCCACAAAAATGGATTGCTAGAGGCTGTCCTATCAGCTCGCCACGCTTACCTCATTTCTTCTATGGTACATAAAGAAGCTGTTTAAATTCTACCACTGCCGGAAGTTGCTGGTAGGATTCCACCTTGTGCACATACAACTACCTCCGCCATGCTTACAAATGTGTGGTCTCAACCTGAATTTGTTGTATGACATACTTGACGTTCATATGATATATGTCGGGTGGCTCGCGTTGCCCTCGCTGAATGGCTGTAAGCTGTTAGTTGCAGGACACAAAAGCTTGATCATATAACGTATCAAAATACGTTTACTCTCCATTCCTTTGCCTCTTGAACCTTGAGAAATATTACATAAAATTTGTGAACACTGCACGTGTTCGCTCTATATAATTTTGGTGCAAGATCCTTATGAAATTTTTTTTGTAGTAGAAGGTGTGATGGTAGTTAATCGCTGTATGTGCCAAACATGTTTCACCCTTTAATGCAGAGTTATTTTAATTAAACGTTTCGTGTCATTTTTAAAATAAAACAATGGTAATTTGTACTTACCATTGTATTCAACAATGTTTAGCAGTCCTGCGTGTTTCGGTCTCTACGACCGTCTTCAGGCACAGATGCACGCGACTTGCACGCGATTTGAAAATAAACTGAATTACAGTAAGATCTCTGAGGGTTTCAGTTTCAGTTTCTGCAGTTATCCTAACATTGGAATATTAGGTATTTTATTTTGTTTATCTTTATTACGCAAACTATAATACCTAATATTCCAATGTTACTTGTAACTGTAAAATTTACGAGGTCTCGCGTATCCCAACATATTTTAATGCATTTCACTTGGTTTAAAATCGTGTACATTTATGACTGAAGATGGTCGCCTAGACCAAACATGTAACGTGGTTAAGCAGTGATGAATAAAATAAATTGTACGTATTTGACGGCAAATACAAAATGTCATTGCATTGTTTGACGTATGCATCGTCAGTTTTAATGTTGGAATCAGTGCATGTAGCCTATAGAACACATTCATTATGATTCTTACATCGAGCAATGACTGTTTCTATACAAAATTCAGTAATTGGTCTTTATAATAGACACAAAATGTGTTTGTTTACTGTGAAGTGAAGACAAAACCTAGTACATAGTACTGTAATTTTAATTCTCTCAAAATGTGTTTAAATACATGTACTGGATAAAGATCAAGGAACTGGACACAAAACATACTTGTCCCACAGTCAGAGGACACCTCATTGCAATTGTCATGCTCGCTGCTTGACAAGAACTAGTCCCAAAGGGATTCGATGTTAAAAGATACGGAGTGGCTTCAGCATATCTTCAAACAGTTCAATAAATTAGCGTCTCCAAATTATGACACGTAATTTGAGCTGGTGAGATAAACTGAATTGCATTTTGTGCGTTATTTTATGAGTTTTATTTTTAAACATATTTCGTGCTTTACAGTTCTTATAATTAATGCTGGTTAGTTCTGTTTGACGAAATTATTATAAGTTTAGGTCTACATTTGATGGTAGGGCCTTACCTCCAACCTCGCCCCTGATGTTATGCTGCACTTACCGTCAACGTACCGCCTGATGTCTGGAATTTTTTTTTTTTTGGTTGTCTTCAGTGCGGTGAGCAAAAACAGTTTTTATGTCTATTGTCTTTGCGATGTTTCAGCCGTGAGCAAGCGTGGTAGCTTCAAAATGTTCCCGCAATCATTTTGTTTCTGAGAACTAAAGAACAGTACAATAATTTAAGCTACATTTCCTTCAAAACAGTCCCCTTGTGCAATTGGACACTAATGCGAGCGACTGTAAATTTGTTGGAAATATTCCTGGAAGATATTTTGTGAAATCCTTTTCAGCTCTTCCGTTGCATTCTTAATGATATCAGTAGCATCACAAAAGCGCCGTCCCTACGATGCTGATTTCAGTCAAGGGAACAGAAAAGGATCAGCTGGAGCCAGGTTAGGAGAGTGTGGGGGATACGCCAGTGTTGTCACATTGTTCTTTGTTAAGAAATCCTTGAACAAAACCGACCGGTGTGCTGGAGCATTGTCGTGAAGGGGAAACCAATTGTTGGTTCTCCATTTTTCGGGGCGTTTTCTTCTGATTGCATTCCTAAGACAACGAAGGGTGTCAATGTACAATTATTTATTCACAGTAGCAATTCCTGTATTTATGCCAGCGAATTCAGAGAACATTCTGAAACTGCTACTTACATTTTATTTGTTGTAAATTAGGGTTCCATTTCCATCTCTCATCTCAACCTGTATCGGTTATGGCTACGTTTAGATTTCCCGAAATAATGTCAAATAATTTACCGTCGCCATTTTTGTTGTTTTCAACAACAAATTAAAATGTATAATGGAGAATACATAAGTAAGTTTACGAACTAGCTTCATGAAGAATGTACGTCCATAACGCGAGCACGTCATTAGCTGTTGAAATACAGATTAGTGTACGTGGCTCGTCATAGATTTTTTCAGTTTTATTCATTTAGTGAAACGATCAGTAAGATGATTTGCTGTCTGTGTAAAGATCATCTTCACGGAAATCTCTTACGTATCGTTAGCTCAAAAATAAGTATTTTATAACTCTGAATTTTATGGACGTATTGTTTCTTGTGCCACATAAGATTGCAGGCAATCGCATTGATGGAATTAGCGGCAGAAGATGGGAAGTACTCAGGTGGATGGCCTATACCGATACGATAATCTTCCTAATATCCAAGAAAGGTTGCTACTTAATTTAGAAGGTTTTTAAAGGATTATAGTGTGAATATGAATCATTCAAAACAGAAGACATTTGCCAAAATTAAATCTGTTTTCTGTGATCTTTTGGCTAGAATTTATTTTGTATTTTTATTATCGTTCACACAGACGCGAGAAGCGCCCGTTGATTTTGGCGTGTCCAGACACAAATATTTAAAAGAACAGTGAACAATTTTTAAAATTATCCTCTGCTATTAAACTTTACGAAATTCTGCAGGATGCCCTGTGTTAAGATTTATCATGTCTTTATATCTTACTGTCGGTCTGTCCGTTTGTCTGCATGGTATCAACGCAGCTCCCACTTGACGGATTTTCTTGAAAACAGATATTGGGGAACTTTAATTAAGAAAATCTGTCGAAAAACTACATATTTTTTTTTAAAATTGGGGGAAATATTGGGCACATTACCTAAATGCCTAAGTTTGTTTCATAGCTTATTCTTGGCAGCGACATATGTAGAACAAAAACACGGACAAAACATTGCTGTGTTACTACGGTAAAGCGTTCATTATTTATTACGTTGCTGACAGCACGATGCGTACGCCAACAATGAAGGGAACGCATTTTAACGCTTCACTTTCAACAGTGGGTATGCGAACACGCCACTGTGTCACGTTATATGTACACTGCCTACTTTGCTAACCTGTTTTAACATACGGCAGAGCAGGAACTTCACGCGGTATTTCATAACTGGTGGATTTACGACACCGAACAGAGAAGCGTCATGGAATTATAAAAATTATATTTAGGGCTTAATATAAATTATGACGTGTCCGATGTTTTACTTTATTCTGACTACTAAGAGAGATCAGCACTTGATTCCATTCAGCGAGCCTGTTTATTGAAAGCGGTGAACCTAAGCATACGCCTAAAAATACTTGGTTTCTGTACATAAAATATTTCTATGGCCCGTGATTATGATTCCTGATTTCCCTGAACGAGCAGTTACGGTGCCCAGTGATAGCTAAGAGGATTAAACATCGCCCGTGGGATGTTTAGACTAAAATTACTGGGTCTACAGGGGCCCTCAATCTCTTACATGTTCTGGGTATGTTCAGTTAGCAAATCAGAGACTAGGCGTATCGGAAGGGACGTGTTTACCATTAATGAGAACAGAAAAGTAAATTTTTATTTCCGTTTTACATATATCGATGCCCTGGATTTCCTGTATGCGTTTATGTAATTATACTGTCTTAATATTTCCCATATATTTTACTCCTGCCTTAAAAGATACAGTCGGAGATAAGATATAGAAAACTATCAGCATCTTTTGTTTTCCATGCCTGGCTAAGGTAAAAGCAACGCTCTCTATATTCACGCCATTAAGACATGGACGTGAGTGGAGTTTTAGCTCCACGTATTCTTAAACTTAGGGCTAAATAGAAGATCAGGTCAGTTTTACAACACGGCTTCTTTACTCCCGGGGAAAGAGCATCATGTACACGCTGATTGTAGGGCTGTGTGGGCCTCAGAGGAGAAAGCTTTGAGGAAGGTATATCTTTCGCCTACCGGAAATAGATCCACGATTCCTCGAACGTCAGTCTCGTAATGCGGTCACTGTCTCGAGTGACGTTTGCCGGCTTCGACCTACAACATGTTGTTTGTGGAACAGATTGATGTCAGTGAGTATGAGGAGGAACTCGCATCCCACTTACTTGTTACGCTCGTCAGAGATTATGAGGGCCAGGTGGAACAGCTCTTAAGTGTCCACGATGTCTGTCGGGTCACATCGAGTGTTCGGTTTGCAGTTCTTTTATAGACGAATTTGCCGTGTGTAACCTGCTCAGTGGAGCCTCTGGATAACATTCTTGTAGATCTGGTTCTGAGGCATAATTAGAACTCCATATCTTTAGTGTATTAACGCTGTCTGCGACACAGCAATTTGAAGGAATTCTCAACACTGTCAACAAAATTACTTACTCTTCAACCCAGTATTATCAATCAAGTAATTAACTATATAAATGACTAACGCCTTAAATCAGAGCCCTTCTGAGGAGGTACTTGGCAAAGAAATGTCCCATTTTTACAGATTTCTGAAGTTCATCACTTTTTCGAAATGACTTACCATTTTTTTCTGTTCCTGAACCAACTAAATCCAGTCTACTCCCTCCCACATCATTTCCATAGAATTAAATTTATTATTATCCTTCCGTCTGTCCTTAGATCTTTCAAACATTCTCTTTCCTTTAGTTTTCGTGACCAAAACGCTGCACGAATTTATCTCCTGTCCCATGTGTGCGAAATGTTTCTCCCATCTTATACTCTTGATTTGACTGTACTGATAGTTTTTGTAGAGGAATACAAGTTATGAAATCTTTAATTTCACAATTTTCTGCAGCTTCGTGTTCGTTCTACATTCTGAAGCCCAAATCTCTTCCTCAGGATGCTGATTCAATTGCAGCTACTTTGTCTATTCCTAATCTAATATTCGGAATTTTCAGTGTATGAAAATTAGCTAAGTCATTCGCATGAAGAGGCATATTAAATTTGTAGAAGTCTACTACGATATTATGAGAACTGGACGCTTTTAAAAAGGAAGATACTGGTCATATATTTTGGTAAGTCAAGTGTGGTTGTTTTACATGGTAAATAGATATAGCTAAGAACAACCCCTGGCTCATCTCATATGCCAGCTTTGGACGGAGATGTTAGTCCCTGAGTGTTTCAAAATAATATAAAAATTTCTGCACCCTAATAAGAACGCAATTCCACTGCTTCATTTCTACGATTCCACAATTGTAACAGCATAACCGTACAGCAAATACACATACATTTTGCCCTGATGTGTGATACTGTCCCAAATTTAGGGTACGACATGTTGCTCATTTGCGACAAGAGTGTCAGAAATTAAAAGTTGGCATTTTTTAGTTATTGGTATATAAAGAGACGTTTGCAAATGCACTTTTAATAGGTATAGTGTCATAACGCACTTTACAAAACTCGCCGCTGGAGAGCAGTTGTGTCGTCTTTGCATTCACAAAAAATTATAGCACTTCAAAACCTTTAAAATTTCTCCTAAAAAATCACAAATTCTCTAGTTGTGACACTGTTGTGGCAAATGAGCGATATTCTCTTGGACACCCATAAATCTTCTGTTTTTTTAGAGTCAATTTCCCACATATTTTAAGCTGTAAGTCAGTGTGTAAACATAATAATTATGAGCAATTTAGACGTGAAAAATAGAACGGGAGGCAGAGTATATTATCATAGGCAGTTGATGTACTGTAATACAGTCATGATTGCCAATTATTCAGTTTTACGATCAGCTGACTTTGGGTGGTTTCGGCATAAAGGGTTAGGAGTTGTGGAAGAGTTTCAGGGGTTCGACAGACAGCTGAATGAAACGTAGAGGGAGAGAGACGGGGGAGTATTCAGGCCCTGAGCCTGTAGAGTCGTTGAAAAGCACGTAAAAGTGGTGGTAGTAATGGTGGTGCTACCCGCCATTACTTCAATAGAGCTAAAAGTGGCTGTATTTTAATCCAAGTTTAATACCATGGCGCTATATGCACCTCCGTAAGTGGTTCATGGTGCAAAGGGACATTTGTAGGATTGCAGCGAAGGAGAAAGATTTCTAGAGCTGCTACTAGTATTTGTTGCTGAATTTGAAGACTGATGGCACTACTGTGACATTCTGGGTGCTCCTGTTAGTTTTTAAAAGTTTGCCTTTCTGTTGCACAAAGTTTACTTTCATTTAGAGTATTCTGGAAGAGATATTTATAAATTCAGTTTTGATAACTCTTTTGAAAACCATCGACATACTCCTGCTGCTGTGTAGACGATGAATTCAAGTGTCAGCATTGCCCCATACTGTAGGTGAGATCACGTGTTGACCCGAAAAAAGGTCATTTAGCATATTCAGGAGTTGTATTCCCGGTGCGTTCGCGTTAAATACTCCACGTTCAAGTGTACAATAACACACAGACTCTGATACTTTTTGTCACTTTCTGTATATTTTTAAAGTGAAGTTCTTAAAGTTGTTTCGCATCAAGTCATGAACTCACGCCAGAAACGTTCTCAGTGTCTGTATTACACGCATGTTAATGAACATCACGCTTTAGACAAGCAGTCTGCTGGGCCACGGAGCAGCAGCGCTTTGATGACGCAGCCTTCCGACTTATGTAGTTTTCTTGAAAACATCAGCCATCGATCCTTGATTTCTGGCTGCCGTCGAGGTGTAAGTGGGATCTGCGCCTTTTTTGGAATTTTACACAACCTAAAATTGTAGTTTCTTATTGACGTTTCGAGACAAATTATCGATAGGTTATCCCGAAACGCCAGTAAGAAACTACCATTCTACGTTGTATAAAATCTCAAAAGAACTCAGATCTCAACAGCCATTTGTTTGAGCTAACATTTGTACAGAGCCCCAATCGAACGTTTGTGCAAATGAAATTGAAGACTATTTTAAAATATAAAATAAATTGACTTAACAACGACATACGTAGTTGTAAGAATCAAGCGGGAATTATAAGTGAAAATTTGGCAAATGGTACCGTCGTTGCATGGTTTGTTCTGTTACGCTGCACAGCAAACCATTACCACAAGAGAGAGAAGTGTTTTGTTCAAAAACGACAAAAGTTACTGACATTTTAAAACATCAATGGCAGGTGAGTGAATAAGGGCATGGTGCAGTTCGTACATGATTGTAACTGGGAAAACGTTCCTATTACCACTTTGTCCACTACAAAATCAACATACAGTGACCTGGGATAAAACCTCGGCCTCGCCGCTGTGACGCCCCTGACTAATCTCCTGAGACAAGGAACAGTCTTAAATGATCATATTTTGAACTAACTTGTTCCTTATCCCTACGTTAGAGAAATATTAAAATGTATGTAGTAGGTCAACAAATGCACACCGGTACACTATGCTTTATCATATACGAGTATTCTTAATTACCTACGTGTCTCAGTCACTGTTGCCACGATCATTGAGTGGCTTTACTTGTACAATGTGAAGTGAGGTGAAGTGAAGTGATGTGAGGTGAAATGAAGCGGTAAGAATTATAAGTAGGGTTAAGCCAAATGAGAGGGTAGTGAAGTGTAGTGAAGTGCAGTTGGATGAATTTTAAATGGGAAGGAGTGAAGTGTCGACAAGTGTAGTGAAGTGTAGTAAAGTGGAGTGAAGCTCTTAGAAACACGTCGTCTATCATTATTAGAATATTTACAGATCATATGAAGTCTGCTGCTTCATTCTTATTCTTTTGGTTCTATTTTGTATTATTGTATATATGGTTGTATGTTTTGTATGCTTCTGTTTAATTTTGTATATTATATACTATTTTTTGTTACGTTATGTATTCTTACTATTATGTTTATGTATTCTTATTGTTATGTATGTTCCGTTCAAAGTATTCTGTTTCATTGTGTTGTTCTGTGTTTTGTTTGTGTGTAAATGTGTACTGTACTATAGCCACCGGTTGTCAACACAATTACAATTAAGAAACATATATTATATCGTACGGCGGTTTATTGTATTTCGTCAGTATTCTTGTGAAGGTACCTTGATAATGGTAATTAATAATATAAGATAAAACATATTTCACCAGTGCACATTCTTGGTCTACTACTTAAATTGAAATATGTGATTTTGACTTTTCAAAATTGTCTGGCTCTTCCCGAGAGTCATTACTGACGACTTAGTGCCGATCATTTAAATTGATATGGCGGTAGACACAGGTTCTGAAATCGGTCGTGATAACCACTGTTGAAGTCCGCTAGTCTCTCAGAAATGGCCAAGTGACTCCACAGTATGTTAATTGTCGTGTCAAACTAGGCAATCATTTGATTACATTGGATTGTCACCTGAAAGGGTGAAAAAAGAATGAGGAAGAGGCTGGTTAAGTTGATTGTGAACGAAGAAAGACTGGTAATATGAAGACAAATGAAAGAAGAGAAAAAAGAACGAAGAAAGAAACAAGGACGAAGGGAAGAAACAAATACTGGAAGAACGAAGAAATAAGGACCGCACAAGGAAGACTAAGAAGAAATAGAAGGAACTTGACTAGAAGACAAAAGTAAGAAGTACGGGGCAGAAGCAAGGGCAAGAAACACAAAATAGGAAATAAACAAAAACCAGGACGAAAGGAATAAAAGCAAATTATAATAAGACGCAAAAGGAAGGAATACCACTGTTTTTGTAGTGTATCTGCAGCGTAGCCTACACCGCTTCTCTTTGGGCTTCATAAGGTTCGGTCCCCGTGCTTGCAGACTTGCTGTACAGTTGCGTTGCTTCACTTTGATGACACAGCAGTGAAAGCATTCCTGTCCTTAATATTTCAAGGCATACTGAGATGAACATGGATTAAAACGTGTTTGATGCTTTTCATGTAGTTCAGTTCACGAGTTTGGCAACTCCATAACTAATTCTACACTACACAAATTTACACTCTGATGGCATACACCACACTTCAATATTTAGGCTATTCTGTCAGAGTGACAGGGAATTAATAATTTTCATCAAGCTCAAAATAGCTGACATGTGTTGCCATACAGTACGCAGATTATTCTAAATTGCAGTTTAAAATATGGCAGAGTTAGAGCAGAACGCTGCAGTTGGTATGGAGGGCGCGCAAATATTGTCATTGTACGAGACACACGTTACAGTGAAATGCACTTCTATGCACGATGATCACAAAATCATAAATTAAAACAATTCGTTTAGCTGTTTCTATTGCGCTGAGTGCGAAGAATATTTGAAATTGGTATGACTGGGTAACAGCATGTTCTTTCGGGCTATTTAAATATGTATGCAGTATCAATGAGTAGTTTTAGCATTTTGCTGGGTTTTGATGTTAGTTTGATTTTGGCACGCACGAGCAGGGGTTTGCAGCTGTTTATTTCCGCAGTAAACTGTAAGATTCGTATGTTTTTTTTTCGGATTGGTATTCTTGCCTCGATAATGACTGCAAAGTGAAGCTGGAGGATTTGAAGCGAAAATTGATATTTGCTTCTGCCGGACACATATTTAGATACAAGACTATGGAAGGATCATCAAACACAGACAAAAGTAATACCATTTAATTAACACATCAACTGACGCACACATATATTATTTAAAATTCTAAAACTTTTACATTAAAACGCTCCTACATGTTTCGATCATAAGATCATCCTGAGGATACGCTGTTCCTTGATAAAGTTAAAGTTTAAAAAACACTTTGTGATTAACTTCGTTATGTTAACTTGGTGCTGTGGCAGCATGTCGTGTATTGTTTGTGGAACGTACGCTGTTGAGCCAAGCTCATTCTCAACAGCGTACGATCCACACACAACATAAGACATGCTGCCACAGCACCAAGTTAACATAACGAAGTTAATCACTAAGTGTTTTTTAAATTTTAACTTTAACAAGGAATAGTGTATTTTCCCTCAGGATGATGTTATGATCGAAACATTTAGGAGCGTTTTAATGTAAGAGTTTTAGAATTTTAAATAATACACGTGTACATTTGTTGCTGTGTTAATTAAATGAATCTACAAAATGCACGTTGCAACGATAAAATAAAGTAATAAAATTTTGCTTATTGTAGCGCAAAGGAGTGAAGTATAGAGGAGCTGCAATGTGTGTCTGAAATTTATTGGTGATGTGGAAGGTGAAATGAAGCCAGTGTTGCGGTGGTACTGAAAATAATTGACTTTCTTTAAAAAAAAAAAAAATCTTAGTTTCTTGCGACTTGAAAAACAAAATTTTTACTTTGTAAATCTTCTAGTATTGGAAAACTTTCGCAAAATGTTTGAGGACTTAATGTAAATGACACACATTGTTATCTAAACTACTCGTGTGTTCCGTTATGCGAACTGTGCAATAATGTTTGCGACCTTGAGAACCAGCTGCAGCGCTACTTCACTGGAGTCGGTCCTCGATGATTACACTTACATACACACTTCGGACTTACTTTCTAATTTGTGAAATTGGAAGCCGTATCAAAATATCAGTGTACCTGAGCTGTTTTGAATTTGTGTAAACTCAAATATTGAATTAAAATCATTATGCAAACCTTGAAACCTGATGCAACTGAACCTGCCGAGACTTCGGTGTGTTCTACATTGTGCAGTGAGATGTGAGGTTGTTAACCGCCTCCTCGAAAGATTGAAAGTTTATTTGCCTTATCCGACACAATAAATGTCATTATTGCTTTACCGAAATCCAAAATTGTATTCGAATATTTAAATACGCTGTGTTTCAGTTCATCTCTGTCTGCCCTGAGCAAGAATTCCTGTTCTCTTAGCCTCAACAATGTAGGGTATAAAACGATGCCTTTTATTTAAACCATATTAATGAGTTAATTATTAGTTATTGTATTATTATAACTTGTAACGACCCTAATATATCCTACCTCTTTATGCTACGTTTGACAGAAAAGTCGAATAAAGAATTCGTTAGCTTTCCAGTGAAAATTTTGTGTGTGTGAAAAATCTAGACTCTATTACTGCTTACAATATTAGATTTTATACAATTTGCTGAACATGTCCAGGCCAGTGGAAGAATTCTAGAACTATAAGCAAATTGTTTTTCATCGTCTTGTTTGTATTTTATACCAACCCATTATACATATTTATCACCGTTCAACAGCAACTGTATAATGACATAACGAATTTCAGTTTAACACGTGACATCCCGTTGTATGTCAGAGATATGAACGAGTAAAATCATTATCAATCTCAACGCAACTGTCCTTATTAGACAAACTGTCTATCTGTCTAACAGAGTGACATGTTTCGACCTAAGTCAAATCATCTTCAGTCTATGAAAATTTAAGAAACACATTAAGGAAGACCTATGTAATTACATGATTAGTCGTTGACTTTTGGTAAAGGTTTGATAAGAGAAAAGTAATATGAAAGAATGAAAATTGAAGTAGTGTAAAATGTCAGATAGAATAAAACATGTCAATCAGAGGTAATGCGCTAGTTATTTACAAATTACGTTTTATTTTTGGTCCAAGGTTTTATCAAACGTGGATCATCGGTATCAGGTCGAGTTTATTCTTGAAAATTCATTATTTATTTTAAATTACGGTGTCAGAATTCATTTTTTTGTGTACATAATTGACATTATTAGTACGCAGAATTTTTGGTGCATCGAAAGTATTTTTTAATAACACTGAATGCTTCAACCATTGAATCTCTCCGTTAAGCCCGTGCATTGTATTGTATTTGCTTCCTGCTGTTATCACAACAATCAACGTTTAGTGCAGTGCCCAGCGCTACCAAACTGATCTTTGAATCGGGGACAGTCTCCTGTGATTGGAGAACTGCATTTTTTAAGTGACTTTAACACTTCACGGGATTAAAATATATTCAATAATTCTGCATCGTAGTTACAGATGGTTATTTCTCTGTAATTTTAGTTCACTTTCTTAAGCACTGCTGAAAGGAAGTATCCTATATCTTAATCTGT
>Ga0123352_10001627_pt1:0-20000 | contig 30218 bp, 20 predicted proteins | sample TergutLab28metaG_FD_89700 | JGI IMG/M metagenome (GOLD analysis project Ga0123352, IMG submission 89700) | Labiotermes labralis P1 segment gut microbial communities from Petit-Saut dam, French Guiana - Lab288 P1 | ecosystem: Host-associated > Arthropoda: Insects > Digestive system > Gut...
GATCTCCTGATGATGAGCTTCCCGAAAGCTCGAAACATGTAGAGAATGAATGACGACTACCCATGAAAATAAAGGATAGTCTACAAGTGACATCGTGTTGGTTATTTTTTAAACAATTACAATGATGCATGGAACAATGAATGTAAAAATCTATATAAATGACTTGCCAAATTTAGCATCCATTGGAACCAAAATCCTTTTGTATGCGGACGATACCAGTATAATAGTAACTGGTCCAAATTTGGAAAATTTTTAAACAAAAATAAAGTATTTGGGGATATTAATAATTAAGCAATTAATATTAAATTATAATAAAACACATTACTTACAATTTAAGATGAAAAATAGCTGGGATTATGATTTGAAACTTAACTACCAGGGTAATTACATCAAATGCTCATCAAATACAAAATTTTGGGGGTTTGATCATTGATGACTCCCTATCGTGGAAGGCTCATATGGATCAAATGATGTCCAAATTGAATACAGCATGTTTTGCAATTCAAACAATACAAGCTACAATGTCTCAAGAAACTTTAATAATGGTCTATTTTGCATACATATATTCAATTATGAGTTATGGGATAATTTTCTGGGGAAATCAACCATATAGTGATAAGATTTTCAAAATTCAAAAAAGGGTGATTAGATACATCACAAATTCAAGAATGAGAGATTCATGTACAGAACTATTAAAAAAGTAGAAACACTGTCCTTATATTCTTAATATATCTTCTCACTAACAATATTTGTGATAGAAAACAAACATTTTATACATATAATTAGATCCATAGTATTCACACAAGATTTAAAACCAACTTACATCCACCCACAGCTAATCTAACAAAGTTCCAAAAGGGAGTGTACTACCAAGGAATTAAACTTTTTAACAACCTTCGTCACAACATCAAAGACTTAGGTAATGAGATAGTACTGTTTCGGAATGCTTTAAAGAGGTTTTTACTCATAAATTCATTTTATAATAGTGAAGAATATTTTAATTATCAGAGATATTCCATTGAAAACTGAACTGAAAATTGGTTTTAGGTGTTCTATTATTTGTATTTATAATTTATTACTAACATTCTTCCATCAATGTGTATATTATGTTAGTCTGTATGTGACTATGTCTATATCCACAGGATTGTATCCTAATTTGGATTTATAGAATGCTAATAAATTACATTACATTACTCAACGAATATAAACTACCATAAGAAACCCCGATTATCCTTGGCTCAGCTACATCCCTGTAGCCATATAGATCTATTAAACATGCATGTTGGGCACAAACCACTACACGCTAAGGTTATTTACGTGTAACAAACCACACAGCTGACCTGTCAAAGCTCAGTAATCTCCACGGTAAGATCAGATTTTACGTTGCAAGGTAACGGAAATTGTGCCCTAATAAATGGTTTACTAATCTCATCACACATTAAACCTCTATATTTCACACATTACAGCCCACTACGGACAGCAATTTACCTGCGTCAACAGTCAATGCACATCACTACGAAGCACAGCTGTACAGGATACGGACACAGAAAAACATACACTGGGAGCGGCTCGCGGAACTCTCCGATAAATGATGCGACCCTTGCGACACTTATGCCCGACGTCTGTACTAACACAAACACATCACGAGCAAAGCGGCGGTAGATCACTCGGTAGAAGGGCCAACTACTATTTAAGCATACCAGCCAATGGACGGTGGCGCGCGCGTTTCGATGCTAAGTACTGCATCATACAAACAACCGCGATTAAATAACTAACAAGGGAACAGAGTGATCTTATAAGAATAAATTACAATGAAAGAAACTACACAGCAGCATATGCGGGACATCATGTGTGTGTTAGTGCAACAATAAAAAGCAGCATGTACAACAATGAAGAATATGAACACAGTGTCAAAAATAATACAACATAAAAAACTGACGATCAAAATGCAATTCTCAGCACCGAAACGCATACCTCAATGAATGGGACATAGATAAGTGCTGGTTGTTGGTAAATATGACACACAACTGTAAACACCGAGCAGTATATACCACACAAATTTTGTTATTCAGCCCTCATGCTTTACTGTTGTAAAACCAATGAATAAACTGGAAATTCTTGACATTGCACAGCAACTTCTCCATCTTTGGGATAAACACATGTGCTTGTGAACAAAAATTTCATTTATAGCAAACCAAACCCCCATTACAGAAACACATTTCATTGTGTGAAATACATGTCATGGATACAAAACTGAATATTCATAATGATTAAGTACAGCTAGGATCTGTTGCAACTAGGTTAGGAAAATCTTCAGTGGTACTTTCTATTGTTCACAGGAATTTGTAACCAAATTTGTAACTGTACATATGAATATTCACATGAATCAAAATATGAACATGGACAGTTTCTCAGTACAGTAAATGGATTGTGTGTTGAAGTATCATTTAGATGATGCTCGGGAGACTTTTTAAATATCAACACACTTTCAGAGTGCTACTATTTACTTCTTCATTGCCAGACATTTTATGATTCAAGTGAATGTATTGAACAGTACTGTTTGACAACAAATCAGGCAGTACATCTGTCTGCAAAGACCAGAGTACGAGGTGCATCATCCCAGAGTAGGCCATACAGTTATGACACCTTGGTTTCACACGTGCGAAACCATCCGCCCCGGCACGAAGGAGGGTACACTACAAAAGGGACAGGAGCCCAACCCTACCCACCACCGCTCCGAGGGACCCTACCACAACCCCGAGAAAACTAGAGGAAGTAATATAGAACTGCAGCAATAAGAAACGCAGAAGAATAGACAGAAAGGAGGAACACACCCCACCCTGCTGAGAAGTACGGGCTAGACAAACAAGGGCAGCTATAACCACACCCAGAGCTGCGCATAGTATACTCCTACCTAAATTAGTAACAATACCATATTTTCTACTCACTCAATGTAATGCATACGGGATCCTTAAAGGGTAATGTACTAACGGTTCTTAAGTAATCGGCCTGATGATGACTCTCCTGAGTCGAAACATGTTGCAATAATACATTAATTTCTAATGTTGTGTTGACGGAACACATATTGTAAGATTACAATAAATAAGTTAAAGTCATAGCCTATTTTACGGGTACCACCTTAGTATTTGCCACGTACAGGGTTATTCGAAATTCCCTGATACATTTCATAAAATCGACACACTTGAGTGGCGGAAAGAGTTGTAAAGTGCAACCTGCAGATGGAAAGAGAAGCTCCCCAAATTTGTTTTTTGTATACCTCATAATTGCTGTATGTGTCCGCCCTGCGTGACAAGGCAGACGTCCAGCAGCCGATAATCCATTTACGTCCATAGCACACCAGACGCTGCTTCGCTGGCCACCAAGTTCGCCTACCTTAATGCCGCACAGGTTTTTCTTATGGCGATATGTTAAGGACTCTGCCTTCCTACCGCCTCTACCACACGATCTGCCTGAGCTGCGAAGACGAATCATCGCTGCCATCAGAGAAATTAGGTGTGGGCGGAAATGGATTATCGGCTTGACGTCCGTCATGTCATTAAGGGCGGACATATAGAGCACTTGTGAGGTAGGCAAAAAAACTTGAAAAATTGCTCTTCCATCTGTAGGTTGCATGTTACAATCCTTTCCGTCATTCAAGTGTATCGATGTCATGAAATGTGTCAGGGAATTATGAATAACTCTTTATTATGCTTCCCACATTAAAGAGGATATGGGTGGAGTATGTAGCATGCATAGGAGAGGCCGGGAATATTTATATTCTTCGGAAAATCTGAATGGCGATGACATTATTATATTGAAGTTAATCTGGAACATATAAGATTGGATACTTCTAGATTAGGACTGAATTTTGTGAGTAGGTTAACAAGCGCCAACATTTAAACAAGGTGAATTTCTACGAATTTTGGTTAAGAGGGTTTTGATATCCTGTATTCCCATCGGTTCACACCAAATTTAAGGGGTAATATTCTACCTCCACCTTTAATGTAAAATGACCAAATTATAGGGTGTCGCGACCTAGATGATCACCATCTAAGTCTTCATCGCAGTGAAGACTTCAAAAATAACATTTTTACTTGTACTCTATATGACTCTGAGTTACCTCTTATCATAAGAAATTACTCTGGCCTAAAGAGAGACGCAGTATATTCCTACTTGCCAGACTACACCGTATCGCAGTCACTACAAATAAGAATCATTCGCTTCTTTACTTCAAGCTGTTAAAACGGACCTCCAGTTTTCTTCGGAGCGACTGTACGCATCGCTATTTCTGTTTGTGTTATTTAAATTCCTTAATATCACACCGACTGACGCCACTTTAAATACTGCATTTTTAAAAACGAAAAGGAGACAGAGGGGGCATTCCATCTTTCACAACGGACTACGTTGTGTGACGTCATGAAATCTTTTATAGAAACCAATGGCAAGGTGGCAGCGTCGAGGTGCGACAATTTTACATTTAGTCTCGTATTATAAAAGACTGTGACATTATATAGGACACATGCTGAGTGGAGTGCACAAACGGACATCTCAGTGTCCCTTTTTTCGTGTGTTGGTTAAAATTTAAATCACGTTGATGTTGAACGAAGCCCCATTTCCACCCTTCGTCAATCTTTGTACTTACTTTTGCATTCTTACTCCTTTCTAACTTTATTTGTTGGTTCCTTTACTTCATTTTTTCTGTCGCCCACATGGCTTCTTTACTTTGTTTATCCCTGCATGTTTCACCCACGAAGAGGTTTTACGATATTTCCGTGTTGCTTCTAAGATTCATTCACTCCTTGATACTCATTTATTTTGTGACGCAACCAAAAAAATTGCTACTCCGCAACACGAAAAAACGCTCACAGATAAATACGGTAGTAACAAATAAATAACGTGGTACTGAGCAGCAAATCGTACTAGACCATCTGCTGTACACAGGTGCACAGCATTCTCAAGCGCAGAGGGAATGGAAGTAAAATCCATGCATCCTTAATCCTCTTATTGCATGCAAGCGTGAAGTTTATTTCATGCTCCGGCCGCTTAATCGTAAGGCACAGGGTTCCTGAGAGCATTTGTATAGGAATCTGGCTGCGACCAAAAATAGTTCTGGCTATATTTGTAGCATAAGCAGAATACATAGTTGAACACCAAGTGTCCTGTCGTACAGGAGTGTTTTAATGACTAGCTTTCCCTTAATGGGGGAAGCGTTGGTTGAATTCAGTGTCACGGACATAATTTCACTGAATTACGTCCGATATGCGTCCAGTTTTGGGATCTCAGAATATCCCCATAAGTCACGAAAACTAAACAGTTTTTCAGAATTTTTCGTTCAATTCATACTAATTTTGAGGCAATTCTTTCCCGGCCTGCTTCTAAACAGAGATAATAGAACACATAACGCACAATCTCAAACAACATTTTCACCCCCTGTGAAGCTTTTAAAATCCCAGAAACGAAGAAAAGTTGAAGTCCATCCCTACGATAGGAAGGCGTATAAGGGTAGAAGAGATATGGCTCCACTTATTCTTAACCTTTACACTAGATGGCAATGAGTGGCCAATTTCATGCACCGTCCACTTTAGCCCCAGTAAAGGTCGCCGGTACCCATCATATGGCAGGCTGCGTGGTCTCGAGAGCCGGTCGGGTTGTTTTGGAAAAAAGAAAAATCTTTTGTACCTTCCAGTTTGGAACCCGGATCGCCCAGCCCGTAGCTTTTACTATCTCAGCAAACCGATATTCTTTCAGCACGGTCTTTAGGGACAAAGTTTAAGTTTACTGCCATGGGAGGAAATGTTATTAAATATCGTTGCCTACGTAACATATTTTGTGATAATGTTTCAACGTCGAAGGAAGTTATCTGTGAACATTATTTACACATATAAAATCGGAAAAATACAATTCTGGCAATAATTTATCTTATTAATTTTAAATTGTCGTCAATTTATTTATTCATGAAACACTTTAATCAGACACTGACCTGTGTGTAGCAGTACCTCCACAGGTTAACTTTTACGATTCTTTAATTCGATACCTTATTAGTATTTTGAGAGCAGAACATACCACTCATGGAACGGCACTTTTGTCGTAACCCACACGGTTCTTCTGACTGAGATCCCCACATTAATAAGCATTTGGGTACAAATACATTTTCTGTCAAAATGCTGTATCTACAAAAATTTCCTTATCCTTATTTTCTTATAAAAGAACATGCTTAAGTGTTGGTCTAATGGGATCGGTCTAGTTTCTTCTGTCTCCTGTGAATCTGGCTATCGGTGGGTTACAGCAAAATTGCTTGTTTCATGGGCAATGTGTTTCAAGTATTTTAAAATCACATCAGTCAGAAAAATATTTGGACTGAAGAAGGACGAAGTAAACGTGAAGTTCACGACAAATATGGAGGTCACATAGAGATGTAACAATAGTGAATTATAGAAGGCTACAATTCTGTATGTTCCATATTTCGTGTATTAATTAATAAACACAAATTTATTAAGATCATCAGATGCACTTTGGTTGTATAAAGTTAATTTATTATATAGCGACCACCGACATGTTTCGGCCACTCATGTGGTCATCTTCAGGCTAGTAAGCGTGTGAACTGTTCGAACTACTCCATCGCGACCAGTGTGGATCATAGTCCACCACGTGTACCTTCAAAGTACATCAACCAACAGAACCTTAACTCAGACAACAATTTTTAACGTTTAATATTTCATATTCATCACGGTTTCACAATTTAAACGAATTTTAACCAAGGTCATATGATTTCAACCGTTGAGTAATCCTGACACATTATAAATATGTTTTTGTTCACCCATTTTGCATTTATTGGTCCTTTAATAAATTTTTGGCCATAGAGAGGCTACTTCTTCTTCTTCTTCTTCCTCCTCCTCCTCCTCTTGTTGTTGTTGTTCTTCTTCTTCTTCTAAAGAGCTACAACCTATATAAGGTTCTGGCTTGCTCAACCACTTTCTTCCAACTATCTCTATTCCGTGCTACTTTCTTCCAATTGCGCACGTTTATGCTCTTTATATCTTCCAAAATGTCATTTTCCCAACGTGTTTTAGGTCTTCAAATTGGTCTTTCAGACATGGGTTTCTATTTCTTAATCTTCTGCACAATATTATCCTCAGCCACGCGTTCAACATGGCCTAACCAGTCTAATCTTTGCTTTCTAATAAACCCAATTATATTTTGTCCTTTTAATATATCATTTATTCCATGATTAGTTTTAATTCTCCAGTAGCCATCATCTATTCTTGTGGGACCAAACATTTTCCTCATGATCTTTCTTTCAAAAATCATCAGTTTATTTGTCATATTTTCCTTAAGCACCCATGTTTCTGAGGCGTAAGTTAGTGTTGGACGAATTAACGAGTTATAAAGTTGTAGTTTGACGTTTCGGGATATTAATTTTGATGAATATAGTTTTTGTGAACACGGTATGCCCTATTTCCTGCTGCTTCTCTTTCCATAATTTCCTCCTCAATAGAGTTGTCAGTATTCACCATTGTTCCTAAGTATTTAAATGGAGTTACTTGTTCGAACTGTTCTTCTCCTGTATTTATGTAGGTAGGTTGGATTGCTTTTCTGGTACAAAATAGGTATTCGGTTCTATTGTTGTTTACTATTAGTCCAGCATTTAGTGCCTCATAATTGAGTTTGCAAAAGGTGTCAATTCAGATTTGCTTTGTTCTTCCAATTATTACAATAACATCTGCGTAGGCGAAAATCTGTTTTAATCTACTAGTTATATTTCCTCGGACTTCTAAATTGGTGATTACTGAGTCCAACACTACACTAAATATTAGGGCGGATAAAGGATCTCCCTGTCTGACTCATGTTTTTGTTTCAAACCATTTAGAGTAACTGTTTTTTAATTTCACCTTCATTTTGGTTCGTTGCATTGTGAGTTTTATAAGTTTAATCAGTTTATCTGGAACATTCTGTTTGATTAAGCTATTATATATTACATCTCTATTAACTTGTCAAAAGCTTGTGAGAAGTTCATAAATATATTATGTAGATCAATATTGTATTCATGGAATTTCTCGTATAAATATATTATCTATTGTTGATCTGTTAGGTCTGAATCCCATTTGGTAATTTCCGATTTCTGGTTCAATTATCTTACTTAATCAGTTATATAGTAATATTGCGAAAATTTTATACGTTATGTTCAGTAGGAATATCCCTCTATAAGTATTGCATTGTTTTCTATACCCTTTCTTGTATATTGGACACAGTATTCCTTTTGACCATTCACAAGGTATTTTTTATTGTTTCCATATCTTCTTTATTAATTGATGTATTTTCTGTTTTAATGTGAGAGCTCCATTTTTTATAAATTTCGGTAATATTTAATCAGGACCAGCAGCTTTTTTGGGCTTCAAGTTTTTAATTATTTCATTTATTTCTTCACATGTTGGCTTCTCTAGTTCTGAATTATTTATTGGACCCACGTATGTGTTTATACTATTTATTCTTTCGATCTCAGGATTTAATAATTTTTTTAAAGTATTTTTGCCATCTTTCCAATGCGGGTTTTTTTTTATAGTATGTTGCCGTCTTTATCCTTATATACCAATGTCGTTACATTGGGTAGGTTAGATAAGTTTCTAACATTATTATAAAATTTTCTTGTAACCTCTTTCCCGTTTGTTTCATATAATTCTTTAATTTTCCTTTCTATCCATTCTTTTTTCCTGCAGATTCTATTAGCTTTATTCTTTTTGTTGATAGTTATCCAAGTTTGTTCTTGTTTTTCTTATTATACATTTTCTTCTTGCTTCATTCTTTTCTTGGATTGTTCTCTTACATTAATTGTGCCACCAGTGGTTAGCATTCTTTACATCTTTAGATAGTTTAAATTCCGTCGCAGCCTGTAATATCACCTGTTTTAGATTCTGCCATTCTTGGTTGATATCTGTTTCCTCTTCTTTTCTTGCAGCTTTGATTGTAAGTTTTCTTGATATTTGTTGATTTTCTCTTTTTGATCTATTATTTGCCTGTCCCATTTATACTTTTGGATTTGTCTGTTTCTGACTGGTATTAGCTTTTGTTTAATTTTAATTTGTACTAAGAAATGGTAAGAATTGCTGTTATAACCTCTTTTCGATCTAACATCATGTATTAATGTCATTTTTTTTTTTTGCTAACCATAACATGGTCGATTTGATTTATTGTTTGATGATTATCAGGGGATACCAACATTCCAGTACGGATGTTCTTGTGTCCAAAGTTAGTACTTATCAGAAACATATCATTATTGATGGCATAATTGGCTACCATTTCTCCATTTTCGTTAGAAATATTGTGCAAAGTATGACGGCCTACTACTTGGCTAAATGCTTTTTCTTTCCCTAATTTGTCATTCATTGTCACCTAGTATGATTGTTACGTCATGTTTTGGTACGGCATCCTGAGTTCTCTGTAATTCCTCATACAATTGCTCTTTGGTGTCTTCTTCTTTTTCTTTCGTTGGAGCATGTATATTTATTAGAGTTATATTACAAATTTTTCCTTTTATTCTTAATTTTCATATACAATCCGAAATTGGTTCGAAGCCCAGTATTTTATTCATTGCCGATTTTTGTATTACAAATCCTGCTCCTGCTTGGCCTGTGGTATTCGAATTACAGCTATAATATATTGAGTATTTATATTTCTTCAGTAAACCATATCCTCTCCATCTTATTTCTTGGAGTGCAGCTATTTGTATTTGGGAGTCCACGATTTGATCCGCAATTTCGTGCATCTTCCCGGCTTTCAGCATTGTGTTAACATTCCATGTTCCTATGTCAAGTAGTTCCTTTTTCATCCTTTTAACATGTCTTGGTCATCCTAAAATCATCTGTCCGGCGTTTCCTCGTTGAGTTTTTTTTTAACAAGTAGTTTTCCTGTGTGAGGGAGCTGGCCTCACGAAAAAACTCCAAACCTGGAGGACCAGGATTTGTCTGGGGTTATCTCCCCTAGACGGATTGCCCTCACCATGGTTGAGGATTCCCGTCTAGCCCCCTCGTATCCCTGAGGACGGGGCCCTTGACCGGTACTACGTCCCGAGCCAGGAAGACCCGTAGCTCGCAACGGCAGGGTCGCTAATAGGGAGGCTACGTTGAGCCTAAATCGCAGCTCAGATTAGGAGAAAAGGTAATGAAAATATTGATGAACGTCCTAAAAAATGAGGCGGCCTAGTTCCGAGTTGAGGTGTTGCACAAGGAAAAAGAATGCGGTGAAAGTGTTATTTAAAAATGACAATTGAGAAGATCGAAAAGATGGGAGGAATACCAGTATATGATGTTATAAAACAGGTTATAGGAATATCATTTTGACGGAACTGGCTCAGGACTAGGTGTGTGGTGTTTCAATTATTTAAGTCAGTGACCCTCAGACTCCCTTATTCTGAAGCTCGCCTTGATGGAAAAATAAAGTTTTAATTTTTCAGCCTATGAACGGAAGAAGAGCTGGGGTGTAGAAATAGAGCTTCATTAAAATCATCAAGATCTGTCACGTCTATCACTAATTTAATTAAACATAATTTTACTAGATCCTGGTTTTTTAGGGTTAAAATTTACTTGGCAACTCTGGGGGCAACGGCTCCTACCCAGGTAAAGTAAGGTTTCAGAATGCGTGTTTTAGGTTTTCGCAGCAGTTTAGCTGATGATCACGTTCTTCTGGGACAAGACACAACGTAAAATCCCAGAATAACGGAATCCTGAGGTTTCACGATACGTCTACAATAGACGACCTGGCTCCGAGATTGTGACATGAAGCTGTAGTATGTAATTTACTTGGGCTGTCTTTCCGAATTAGTCTGGTTATCGCACCGGACCGTAACAGTCCTGATGTTGTGACAGCTCTATCAAGATACTGAATGTTCTCAACGCAAATAACCAACGTTTGGTTTAGTTTATTTATTTATTTATTTCTTGAGAACATGCTGTACCGATTGACGGTTCTTAACTCTTGACGATAATTTGTTCATACATAAAAAATAAAATACTGGACTATTTCCTATTTGTGGGTTTTCTGTCTTCACGGCTTCAAAAAACTTGGTCGCATGGTAGTATGAGGGGATCGGATTTTTGAGCTGGTGGCAGAATTTCACGACAGGCATCTAAGAAAACAACCTTTGCTTCAGATAGTTTTGTTATTTATAAATCGATATTATTGTTCCGAGTGCCTTTCCAACATATTTACCAGGTGTGGTACACCTGGCGTTTTGCCTTCAGTAAATTTTACTTGCAGTTTATTAAGCGACGCTCCAGTCACGCAGACTCTACAGTGTTAAACTGACCATAAAAATGGGCAAATCCGGAATTAATGTAACAGGTTTGCAGAGATTATATAAAAGGATATTACAAAAATTAATTTTCAAGTGGAAGTGGGGAATCTACTGATCTGGCTCAGGATAGGAACAAATGGCGGGATCGTGTTAATAACGTAATTTTAAGATTCGGGTTCCGAAAATTTTCTGAGAATTGACGGATTGGTAAGGAACTATTAGATTCTGAAGAAGGACTCTACTCCATTGAGTTATTTAGTTAGTTCCGAACATATATACCAACAATATCTGTGAAATATTCCAGTTTACTTTATTCTTAGAATATTACATAAAAGAGGTCACCGTCTGGAATAATAATTCTAAAGTCTAGACGATCCAGGACCAAGTGATAATTTCCAGAAGAGTCAGACGTGTGAAATCGAATGCAACATACTTACTTACTTACTTACTTACTTACTCCATGGAATAGAGTCCTTCATGAGAAGCTAACCGGTTCTCAGCTACACAAGAAATCCCCCGGATTTTATGAAACCCGAAGATTCATTACCGCATTCACAAGTGCCCGCCACCTGTCCCTGTCCTGAGACAAATCGATCCAGTCCACGCCCCCATATCCAAATTTCTGAATATTAATCTTAATATTACCTCCCATCTACGACTGGGTCTTCCGGAAGTTCTCTTTCCCCTCAAGTTTCCCCACCTCAACCCTGGATACACCTCATTCTTCTCCATGTGATCAACCGAAATATATTGTGTGAGAAGTACAGAACCTTAAGTTCCTAATTATTTAGTTTTCTCCACTCCTTTGTTACCCCAACCCTCTTAGGTCCAAATATTCTCCTCAGCAACCTATTTTCAAATAACCTCAGCATACGTTCCTCCTTCGATGTGAGTGACCAAGTTTAAGAACCATACAAAACAACAGGCAAAATTAGAGTTCTCTATATCTAACTCTTTAAATTTTTGGATAACAATTGGAAGACAAAAGATTCTGCACCGAATGGTAGAAAGCATTCTCTGACTTCAATTTGCTCTTAATTTCTTCTTAAAGATAATTTTGATTTGAACTCTTCCGCCCTTTCAAAGGATCTATTATCAGTCTTATACTGTAACTTCGTCCTGCATTCTGATCTCCAGACATGACCATGTACTTCATCTTAACAGCATTTACTTCAGTCCAGTCTTTTACTGGCGACTATCAATGCTTCTGCGTTTTCCTTTGTAATATGCACGCATTTTCCCAGTATATTAAAACCATCAGCATAAACCAGAAGCTGATGTGTACCACTTAATTTCAAGCCATCCTGGTTTATATGAACCCTCCTAATGTCTTACTCTAAAACAAACTTGAAAAACAATGGCGGTAGAGCATCTCCTTGTTTCAAACCATTCGTAATAGGAAATATGTCAGATAAATTCTTGCCTACCCAGATTCTGCTATACGTTTCAGACACATTTTTATTAGCTTTAGCAGTTTCATGGCGATACCAAACTTAATCAGAATATAATACAAGACCTCCCTCCTAAATGAATCATAAGCTTTCTTGAAGTCTATGAAGAACTGGACCACTGTTTCTTTATGTTCCCATTTTTTTCCCAAGTATATGATGAATGCAGAATATATGATTAATAGTTGACGTGTTGCGTCGAAATCCACATTGATGATCCCCATTAATTTATTTTCATGTGGAGTTAACCTTGACAGCAGGATGCCGGATAAAATGTTGTACGTAGTTGGCAAAAGTGATGTGCCTCTGTAATGACTGCAATCTGTTTTATCGCCCTTCTTAATAAATAGATACAATGATCGATTCCTTCCACTCCTCAGACAATTCCTCCTTATTCCAAGTAGAAATAATAAGTCTATGGATCTCATAGCGAATTGTTCTACCCCCTGCCTTAATCAGTTCTGCTGGGATTTGATCAATACCTGGTGATTTGTTCCTTCTTAGCTTTTCAATAGCCAATTCAACCTCAAAGGCTCAGGCACTAATGGTTCTGTTGTGTTTAGTTCCTCTGCCTAACATCATTAACCCCAAGTATATGCAATAGCTGGAAGAAATAGTTCCTCCACCTAGCCAAAATAATGTGGGATTCTGTAACCAAATCACCCTTCTCATTCTTTATTATATTAGTTCTAGGCTGGTAACCTTTCTTAAAGTCACTGATGCCCCTATACAAGTCCCTGCTATTCTTGATCTTACTGTTAGTAGATATGCCTTCTTTTTGTTCCTGAAATGTGTGCTAGCTTCACGTATTACACTGTTTAGATTATCTACATTGTTTTGGCTTGGATCCTGTGCCGACTGCATTTTAGCCTGCTTCCTTTGATCTAAAAAACAGCAACATTCTTCATCAAACCATGGTTTACGCTGCTTCAATTCGTAGAGACATAGACTGTCTTTAGCTGAGGTTTTGATATTCTATTTAATGTTCAAACAAACCCTTTTTACGTCCGGGCCATCACTTAAGTTCTCCACAGCTGCAAACCTGTTTGTAATATCCATCTGACACTCTTTCCTAACCTTCAGATCGTTTAGCTTCCTGAGAATAAATCTTTCCCCATCAAACTTCTGTGCTGCCTCTTTTACTTGCTGCCAATCTTTCCCTAAATTTTGTAACCACCAGATGGTGATCAGTATCACAGTCGGCTCCCCTAAAACTTCGTACGTCTAGTACACTCGACTGCAATCTCCTATCTATCAATATGTGATCAATCTGGTTGTGAGTCGACCCAACAGGAGAGCTCCAGTTGTACTTATGAATGTTTCGATGCAGTAACATCGTGCTCTTTAAAAACAAATTTTTTGGTGTGGCAAAGTTTACTATTCTCACTCCACTATCGTTAAGATCATGATGTAGAGTCTCATTCCCAATTGTCAGTTTTAAAATATTCTCTCCCCCCCACATTTGCATTAAAATCTCCTAATAGAATTTTCATATGGTACTTAGGAAAATGACAAAAAACCTGCTCTAATGTCTCATAAAAACTGTCTTTTGAATCATCACTTTTCTCCTAATTTGGTACGTGCAGTTTCAAGACAATTATATTACACCCACCAGTGACCTGTCAGAGCTATACATGGCATCCTGTCACTAACACAATCTCCTGTCATAACTGCTGGTATTATTCTGTGTTGTACAAAAAAATCCTGTTCCCAATTGATGATTTTCGAATGTTAATATACACTCATAAGTTTATTTTTCATATTTCAAAGCTAAAGGGAACATACCCGGAAATCGACAGACACTCGAGGTGTGATGCACTTAAAGCGACATATGGAACCACCAGGAAACAAAAAAAAAATCATATTCATAAACATATTCTAGATTTTCCGTGAAAAATAGTCCTTAGTTTCAAAGTAAAGCTTCGAATAATTTTTCAAGTCATAAATTCAGTGGTGATGGTAATAATAATATTAGCAGCGAATATTAAAAATAAACGAGGTAGTGTGGAACGAGTAACGTGAAACGCTGCACGGCTATACTGGAGCTGTGTGTAAGCGGCAGTAATAACTAAAACAGGCTCCTCTCCTTCCACCGCCATCCACACCCACGTGCTTCCTCTCCTACACCTATAACTGCACATAGCAGCGCTCAGCAAACCTGGCACTGGGCGAGTCTGGACATGCAATTAGCATGACGACAAAGCACTAGGCTAGTAAAGGCGAGCTATCGACTTCCAAGTATCCTCACTGGACCAATCAGTTCTACGTAAATCCGTACAAGGAATTTCTTGTAATTTGCACCTCCCATAAGCCTTTACGATGCGCACAGACCCCCCCCCCCTTCTTTTACAAGAAAAATTAATGTATATCAATTCTGGGGTAATGTCGATTACTAACATCGCACTAGGCTCATTACAGCAAAGCTCAGTAATGAACTGTGCCACAAAATCGCATGTAAGAGTGGAAGTATAGCTCCATATATTCTTAACCTTGACACGAGTTGCGGTGAACGGCGGTCTTTACGCTCTGGCCTTTTTATTTAAAGTACCAATTGGGTAGGAACTGGGTGGAGCCTAGATGTGGCGGAGGAGAATACACGCGCCTGTACAGGAAATCGAAAATGATTCCTTGTTTGTCCCGTCCGCAGCCTAGTTAATTGTACAGACTGATTTATCATGGCTACAAACAAGAGTTGTGTCTGTAAAGTCAGCAGTTGTGCTTTCCTTTCAGTACTGAATGGCATCTGTTCTCTGTCTCCAGTGACACCTAGTCACTTTTAATGGACTCGTCAGAGCGGATGCCGTGTCGTCCTAAATCTATTTTTATTGGTTGTTCCATTTTTCTTCTCCTTCATCCATGACGAGAGAAACGTCAACTGGCTTGCGTAGTTCCAACGTAGTAGATGATCCAGCAAAAATAATAACTGGGACCGGACCAAAAAAAAAAAAGAGCATTTTGTAGTCCGTTCATAGGAGGCGTGTTCCTGTGGGAAGTATAAAGTAACACGCGGAACTGAGAGTAATCCCGTGTCTGGCCTACCTTGTTCGCATTCTGCAACTGCTGCAGCCATGGTGAGTAGGGATGCGAGTCTTGTATAGCACCTGAATTTGTTGCTGTGTTGCTTGCAGAATTAGGAACGTATCAGCTTAATTGTAGTAAATAATAATAATAATAATAATTTCTTCAGTACTTAGTCATAAACTCAGGCAATAAAAGCGTCACTTCCTGTGCTCCAGCATTCTCCTTCCTACCGCAGTGCTATTCAATTACATGTGCGGATAAAAAGCCCAATGTAATGCCTGGAAACATTTTTCACCTTGTCTTCAAATTATGTGTTTTGAAAATATTTTAACAGTTAAACTGTTTATCACAAAATATTTTATTCTGTAAATACATTACAAGTAGGGCTGTTTCTTCCTAAAGTTTTATTACCAATTATTTTTTAAATAAATTAGGTTCGTAATAGTGCATCATTCAGTTTTCGCAAGATGTGTGTGTGTGTATGTGTGTGTGTACATTGTACAACCTGCTGAATAATAATAATAATGTGTGTGCGCGCGCGCAGCTAAATAACTATCTAAACCAACTTCATGGAACAGAGTCCTTCCTGAATAGCTAACAGGCCCTCAGCCACTCAATAAATTCCCGCATTTTATGGAATCCGAATGTTCATTGCTGTATTCACAAGAGCCCTTCAACTGTCCCTATCATGAGCCAGAGCAATCCAGTCAATGCTCTCCCATCCCGCTTCTTGAAGAATCGTTGTAACATTAACCTCCTATCTACGCCTAGGTTTTGCAAATTTTCTTCTTCCCTCAGGTCTCCACCACCCCCCCACAAAAAATTCTATACGCACCTCTCCTGTGCCCCATACGTGCCACAAGCCCAGTCCATTCTCATTCTTTTTTATTTGATCACCCGAAAGGTAATTGGTGAGGGGTAAACAGCATCAAGCTCCTCGCTATGTAGTCGTCTTCAATCCCCTACCATCTCATCCCTCTTAGGCCTGAGTATCTTCCTCAGCACCCTACTGTCGAACACCCCAGCCGATGTTCCTCCCCCATTGTGAGGAGGCTACGCTTCACACCCATACAAAATAACAAGCAAAATTACAGTTGTGTATATCTTTATCTTTATGTTTTCGGACAACACGCTGGAAGAATACACATGCTACTCTTGATCCATTTTTGCTTTGGTGTGTGTCCACATGGCACAAGCAAGGAGAACAGAGCATGAAGCGTGAATAGTGTTTTAATCGTAAATCTTAAGGAAAGAGGCCTAGACGTGGATAGTACGGTAACATTAGTATAGAATTCAGAGGATTACGATGTTATTTGATGGACTGTACTGGTTTGGTTCAGAACAGGGTCCAGGGGAAACCCGACTGTACTCTTTAATAAACTTTCCGGTACTACAAAAGACAGAACATTACTTGAACAAATCAATGGCTGCATAACTTTCGAGAGAGATCAGACATCATTAAGTCGGCTGTTTGAATACGAGAATTATAATTTATTTCACCGCGATATTCAACACTTTCCACACCTCTTACCAACATTTTTTATGATAATCCCTTTTGGGGTAGGTTTCTAGCGTTATTTACATGTTTGTACGTCTGTACTGGTTACGCAGCACCTGAAAATACTTGACCGATTTTGATCAAAGTCCGCACTGTGGACCTACACGTAAGTGTATGGAAGCCGTTGGTTGTGTTTAGTTGGTATTTTTGTGAGTAAAACGTTTGGCCTAAATTAACTTTTAGCCGAACAGATGTAGTTGAGCCAGGATATAAGGTACTTCCGTTTTTTCTAGTAATAGCGTGTGTTACGTTCCTTTTGCTTTATTTAATTAAATTAATGACCCTAATCAGCCCTTAAGTAACTTAGTTTGATTAATGATTCCTAAACTACGCTCCCTTAGGTGAGTCGTGTCCCCCACTGAGATTTTCCTCTGGTGATCTTTACCCAATTCGGTAAAAATTTAAAGTTAATATTCAGAATTTTCTCAGTTTTCCGGTTTTTTCACAGTCTTCCATTAAAAAACCCCCGTACATCACGCGTGTTCCGTAATAGACGGTAGTTACACTGTTGCTATATCGAATGACGATGCAAAAAAACACATGGTTACAGTGTTCTGGAAACAGCAACAAGATTTCCAGCTACTCCGATAAACGAAGTGTCTAGAAACACTCTCTCAGACTATATGATCCATCAACACACAGACGTGTTCAATGCAGATGAAGCTTTTCAATCCCACCCAAAAAATTAATTACACTGTTCCGGTTGCTGATAAATTTTCCATATTTCAATTTGAGTTTCATGTATCTGAACCGGTAAATTCGTCTGAAACCTTTCGTTGTTAACTACGAACATACAACTGTACAGAAATCCTCTGGCATATTTCCCACCTGGAACAAAAGCAACGGACTGACATTCCACATAACTATGTGTGCATGCGTGCGTGTATGTGTGTGTACGTCATATAATATCGTCATCTAGAATGTGATGCCGTGTTGTATGGTAGAAAAAGGCACGAGATTCATAGAAGCCTATTGCTTTAATTGGCAGGGGTTTCTACACCTTTGTATATGCAGCTGATTCCTGCAAAAGTCAGTAACTATCTACAAAACTACGTGTCGCCATCCGAGAAGACGGTAACTTCCAGACTTACCCCCATGACAGCCTGAAATACCACTTACTTTATGCTCAGTACTTCGTTCATAGCATACTTTGAAAGACGATTCCAGATTTACGTTAAAAATTTCTATTTATTTTTAAAGTTACATGTAAAACCTGTGGGGGGAAGAGAAGGCCGTTAAATACAAAAAAAAAAAAGCATCATATCCGCTCATACAAATATCAGCTCGCCATCTTTTAGCGGGCTTCCGATATCTGTTGGTGGAGTCAACTTTCTTTCCCAGTCATTCCAGCAGTACAGATAGACGTTACTGAACCTTGCGTATTTAGGATTTCTAAATACCACCGCTAGCGTTTTCCGTCTAAATATAGTACTTTAAACTGTGCAGTTCTACAGCTGTTTATTTCGTTTTTGCCTAGCTCCAACAAAGCTAACTTTATTTATTTACTATTGCTCCTGAAGGAGCTGACGTTTGACTTCTGCAGCTACAATGTAAGTTTAGATCAAGGGCAACTCTATTCATAACCACGGTTGTTGCTGTTTATTACTACATTTCATCATCATCCTAATACATCACGAAACGGTGTTCTATGTGCTATATCAGATTTCATGTCATTTAATTAATTCCAGTCGAGTCTTTCGTCTAAATTTGCTATTTCAGATTCTTTTTTTATCTGCAAGCTTCCAGTCGCTGAAGATGAAATTTGTGTTTTTATATATAAGGATTTCTTCTCTGACACTTCAGTTTGTAGTCTGTATCTCTTTATATTCTTTGAACTCGGTAAAAGCGCACCCTGTCTTCCAAAAGCAATGACAATGCAAATAAGAACCCAAAACCCTACGGCAGTACATGTAGGCCTACACATCGCTTAAACAAAGGTGTAAAACCCTCATAATAAAAAAATACTGAATAAATTGTATGGTACCTTTGGGTATTCCCTGCAATTCCGTGGTGAAATAGAAGAAACCAACAACATTACAACTTTTTATATGAGCTAGATGAAACTGAAATCAATTAGTAGATAAAATACTAGCATACATAAAATTAAAAATTATACTAGTAAGAAGAGAAGACAGATAAGAAACGGTGAAAAATACCATCGATTGAACAATTTTGTCGGTGCTTATTTTCGCAACATGTTACTTTCGCCTCCAAAGCGTACTTGTGAAGATATTAAAATAAAATATAACTAAACAAGTTACACATTGCATAGCTTATGATAAGGTCCAAATAGTGGGTTTTGTGTACAAAGGCAACATGAATTTTTGGAATCTCTAAAACACAGAGTTTTTTGACCAACTGAAGAAGCATCAACTCATTAATCAACTCCGAGGGAACTGCAGTCGGTACTTTAAGGAATCTTTTGGAGCTTGAAATAAAAATAAAAAAAAAATAAAAAAATTCAGTTTTTATCGCAAAGACTGCGTCATAATCACAAAAAGAGACTGAGTCGGCTTTACAAAGACAGACTGCGTCAGCCTTGGGAACACAGTCTGCATGAACATTATAAAGCGTTACAAAGACCAGAGCCCTTCGTGCTATTCAGGACGAGGGACTTCCTAAATTTAATCCACGCAAAACATTATGTGGACTGCATTCTTCTGGATCGCGATGTGGACCAATGGCG
>Ga0123352_10001627_pt1:22500-30218 | contig 30218 bp, 20 predicted proteins | sample TergutLab28metaG_FD_89700 | JGI IMG/M metagenome (GOLD analysis project Ga0123352, IMG submission 89700) | Labiotermes labralis P1 segment gut microbial communities from Petit-Saut dam, French Guiana - Lab288 P1 | ecosystem: Host-associated > Arthropoda: Insects > Digestive system >...
CGAAATATTGTTACCATATATAAAAAATATTTAAATGATGTTACAGGATATTAATGTTAGTAAGGTGTTTGGTCTAAAAGTAAAACGTAGAGAAGGCGAAGGACGTATTCTGATCTTACCACCACAGTGCAGGATAAAATCATAAAGACCTAAAATACAGCCATTACAGTTCTTGAAAATGTGGCAAGGCAACACACACAAAGACAAGTTACTTGTACGACAAAATTAATAACATGTTACGGGCTGGACATACTTGTTATTTTTCATTAATCTTGCCATTGGTCAATTCAGAATCTTTAAAATATCAGAAGACAAAATCATAATATTGCCTTTCGTGAAATTTGATTTCTCAACCTAACGAACACAGACAAAGGCCGTTTGAGAATAGAGCGCTCAGGAGAATATTGAAAAAAAAATCTCTTCACAAAATAGCTTAATCATATCAGGGAGAATGAAATTCGCGGGAAAAAGTTTGGTAGAAAACCAGCAGGCAAGTTAGGTATAGCTGTGAGAGTAAAGATAAATAAAGGTTTAATAAGAAGTGAAGGTGTGGATTGGATACACCGTGGCTCGAGTAGGGTCTATAATGGGCTGTTGTAAAAGAGGAATCAGAACTTCAGGTGGGAAATGGGCCAGAGGTTCACAAACTTGTAAAAATCTAGACAACACCCCAGAATTCTAGGCACCGTGACGGTGATTTGAAGCAATTGCCACGTGAAGGACCCAAAATTGTTAGGCACTTATATAAATTTAGTACGTCGGTTCTGTCGCCCAGGATTTTACACCCCTAGCATGGTGAATAACATCTACCGAAGAACTTAGCCCACTGAAGTAACTTGTACTTTAGTAAAGTGTTCTCGAAAAGCTTTTGAACGTGAAAGTAGGTCTACATAGTATCTTTGATTGTTATGCAGCGTACGGTTTAAGAAATGAGAGTAGTACTTATATAGTGGTGGGATATTTCTGTTTCAGTCATGCGCAAGGCATTCCAGATGTTTGACACGACCAAATGTGGGTTCATAGAGACGCTTAAAATCAGCACAATCCTCAATACCATGGGGCAGCTCTTCGATGAAGGAGAGCTGAAGAATCTCATCGAGGAAACGGACCCCGAAGGCACGACTTTTTAGCCTGACACCTTCACTGCATAACACCATAATATTGTGTACTTCCTGAGCAGCTGACATTTATTGAGTTAATCAAGACATTTTCTGCATTTAAAGACACCATATTTTCATCATTGTTTTAAAATATTTCAGACAATAGATACTGTTCCGAGCTAGCTCAAATCTACTTTACATTTTCCAGTTTGAAGTTATGCGCCGTCTCTCTCTCTCTCTCTCTCTCTGTTTTCCAAAAAACTATTTCGATTAGATTTTTGAAACCTAAAATTTGTAGGCTATTTACTAATTTGCCACTTAGTATTTACCGATGCCATCAGCATTTCAAATAGTATAACGTCGAATGACAGAAGGATTACTGAGTAATAATTTTGAAAGTCAGGACAAAATTGTGGTCTAATTGGTTAACATTCAACGAATATTGGTTTTTACGTACAACAGACACGCAACTATTGGATTCAGTAAGATTAACTGGTCTGCGGGCTTAAATTCTGACCCGGATACTCCCAAATACAAACTGGAATGCTAATGCGGGTACTCCCAAATACAAAGAGGACTGCTAAAGCGGTTACTCCCAAATACACACAGGAGTGCTAAACTGGTTACTCCCAAAATGCAACAGGAGTTGTAACCCAGGTACTCCGAAATACCAGTAGGATTGGTAAACCAGGTACTTCCAAACTCGAGCAAAAGTGCTAGCCATTGACCCACGACGACTGGTGGATCATATCCAATGACAGTCAGTGGTACATATTCGTGTTAAAGTTCAGGTTATGGGTCAGAAGGCAGATATTTAGTAAGTAATAAATTTAGGCAGTCCGAGACGAGCTTCTTGTGTGAGGGACAGTTGTGCCTGTAGAATAAAAAAAATGCTGATAGCCAATGAAGTGTGATCATTCACACTTCACCATACGAAAGGAGCGATATAGGTTATACAGGTACGCAGATTCGTACCCGACCCAACCAACTCTGTAGAACAGAGCATTTATAGTAGAATGATAGTGTAGGGATTTTAAGAAAATGATGTATGGCGTGTGGCTTGGATTGGACTTGCTCAGGATAGGGTTCACTTGTCAGACTGTTGTGAAATCACAACAAATATCGGGTTCCATTAAGGATGAAAATTACCAGACGAGCTGACTGACTGTTAGCTTCTCAAGCAGGACATTAGTTATTTTCTGGGATGTGTAATGCTGAGATTAAACAGTCACTGTTCGCTTTAATAATATATGTCCCCGGTGTTTCCCATCAGGTACGGGTAAAGTCAACTTTGACGGTTTCTGCCGCATCGCGGCACACTTCCTGGAGGAGGAGGACTCGGAGGCCATGCAGGAGGAACTGAAGGAGGCATTCCGTCTTTATGACAGAGAAGGTAAGCTCAGAATAAATGGAAAACTTTAATTATCCCCGGGAAGTTTGACAAACATAAATAAATGTGGGGTTTTAGGGTTAATGTAGGCGGCATACAAAAGTACTGCTTTGATTTTTAGTGTTAATAAAATACATTCCTTGAGGAAATTAGCTACTGAGGAGCTACATAGCCTGAAATCGTGGTTTAGTATCCCCACGGTAATGAAATCTGTTGTGTCGCACTCTTTCTTTCTAATCAGGTAACGGATACATCACAACTAAAACTTTGAGGGAGATTCTATCAGCCCTGGATGACAAACTGGGACCCGAAGACCTAGACGGCATCATCGCCGAAATTGATACTGACGGTTCTGGGACCGTAGACTTCGACGGTGAGTTTTTCCTAGCTAAATATCCTCAGTGCATGTATTCCCTAGGAAGAGAAGCACAATCGTTATACCAAGAATGAAACAAAAATAATCCATTTGTAACACGCGAAGGCCTTACAGAAGTGGAAATTCATATTGTAGTCTGAGTCATCGCACAATATAATAATCTGGTACTTAACTTTCAACCCTGAACATGGAGCCAGTATATTCTTCCGAATCGTTAGAATGCACCTAACAGACTACAACACGTTGTCCTAAATGAGAATGCAAGAATATGATATAAGAGCTATATTTATGAAACATAAAATGCGTCCTGAATTTTTACTATAAGAGAAATGCGTGTGCTTTGAGGGTGTTGTCAATTTCCATTATATCACAGATTCCTCATTTTTTCCTTGCAGAATTCATGGAGATGATGACTGGAGAATAGGAAAGACGGCTATATTTTTGCGTCACTTCAGTCTTTCCTTACAAGATTCTGGAGACAATATAAAAAAAACTTGTTTCCAAGATTCCAATTTTATTTTCCGTCATTTTAGAAATATTTGTTACTCTGCTTAGTCCTCTTTACCTAATTAAACAAAATGTCCACTCTTCCGACCATGCGGCATGTCGTCAGTGACGTAACACGTAGCAGGAAACCAAAGCAGAGGAGACAAAATGAAAACAAAGTACGCTTATAAAGTGAAAACTTGTTAATTGCAAGTGTGTGTGTGTTTATATGAGATGCACAAATAAAAAAATTTTGTTAAACATGTAAAAGTATGTTCTGGCGAGAGAGGGATATCCACAATTTAGTACTTCCCTTACAAAATTATTTATCTTTATTTTGAATAAAGAAAGGTAATGTATGATGTAAGTTAAAGTCTATATATTTTGGTCTTATGTGAACACCAATTAATTAAAATAATTTCTTAAGACAAAACAGTGTGCTTTGATGTATACCATCACAGGAGAAACATTTGGATGTAAAAGTTGCTAATTTCAGTAATTATTTTGAGTGAATGTAATATGACTTTCTATAGGTAAAGTTAATGTGCCAAATTGTTACTATCGACAGCATATCGAAGATAGCTCCACTCATCCTTAATCTCGACACTAGATGGAGGTCAGCGGTCAACTTCAGCAACCAAACGTCTTACCGCGGACAAAGAACTCCCGGTACCCAGTCAACAGGAGGCTGGATGGGTCCCAGAGTCAGTCCGAACGCTTTTTGTAAAAGAGAAGAACCCTGTGTCATTGCCGTGAATTGAAATCCCGTTCATTCAGCCGTAGCCCAATCCCTGTATCAACTGCAATAACCAGGCTCATGTCTACGGGTTGAGGACATCAACTTCCAAGACAGATAATGTACGCATAACGTAAATTTGCGGCGGGTTCGCGTAACTATTTTTGCTGTGCAAAAACATGTATTACATATTATGAGCTTGTATCCAGCATGCAATGCTCATGCGCCATACTGTCATCTGTTGCCTGCCCGGTTCTACAAAAATTTTCCACATTATCTCATAAACGCCACGATTTTCGGAAAGAAAGTTATTGAACATAAAATGGGTGTTTCGATTTTCTCTACAAAATATGTCTCAAACATATCTTATTCTAAGAAGAAATGAGCGAGATGTGATAAAAAAGTATACTGGTCTTCATATGAAATACCGTTATTCTTGTCAGACTTTAACGTACTTTGATTTTCTCGACACATTGTCGGAAAATAGTCAAATATCAAATTTCATGAAAATCTCTCTAGTGGAAGCCGAGTTGTTCCATGCAGACGGAGAGACGGAGAAAGACAGGTAGACATACAGACATGGTGAAGCTAATAGTCGCTTTTCGCAATTTTGAGAAAGCGCCTAAAAACAGAAATGAATGCCATACATGTATGAATAAATCAGAGGAACCTTAAGACAAAACCGTGCAATGCATATCCTCATACAGACCAACAAACTAGCGCAAGAAGCTCGAAGATGTAGTGAAAATACTTTTTCCATTCTTTGTCCCTGTTCTATGTTTACCTCCTCCCCTGCAGCTAATATTACCCTCCAATGAGTTTAATTTGTCCATTCATATCGTCATTCCCCTTTACGGCTGTTTATTCTTTAAGTTAAAACATTTCCCTCACCGCTCTTCTTCCGTTCCCTCGCCCATTTTGTATATTGTAACCTTTTCTCCTGAGTTTTCTTTCCCATATGTTCTTTCCTATAGCATTCCGGTACCCTATCGTATCCGGTTCTCCACGAACCTCACCGGAGTGGCATGTTTATTTATAAGTAGATAGCCGTTCCTATCCAAAAATACAAAATCTAGGCAGACAAATTGTTGATGCAGATATACAAGTAAGAAATATAACATTTACAACATAAATAAATTAACACGAAAATGAAATATCTGTTCCTGTGAATGTCTTCACGGTACGAAAGACGAAGGAGATTGAAAATCATGTGCAGAATCCTGGCGATGGTGTCGGAAAGGGTCAACGGACCTAAACCGCTAAGTTGAAAACACCTGGACTTCTGCTTTATTGACAAATCTGGACACAAATGAACCTTCAGTTACTAAAAATGAACTGTGATTTAAATTGTATTAATATGTTGAATTACTAAATAGCGAAATTTAAGCTTTGTTGGCGTAAAACAATCCTTCAGCTTTCGCATTTAGATTTTTATTTATAATGTAATTATTAGAATAATATCATTGGTTAATATTAATTACCCAAATATGGGAGAAAAATTCTTAAAATTACAGGTTTTAGTTGTGATATACCATCATCAGAACCATACAGAATAATAGCAGTAGGTATATGCGTAGCTTTCAATGAATTCATAATTCTAGATTTTTTAACAACCATACACAAACGCTCCCCGAATAATGATACAGTCGACTTAACGATAAATCATAGTTACGAACACGATAAAAGCCGTAAACCTCGCGATTATGTGATTTAGTGCGCGTGCGTACGAATTGACTTTGTCCGGATGCTTTCCTTTTGTTTTCGTCAATCTGCTACAATGTTGTGTAGGCCTACATTAGTGTACTTCGGTGTCTTGTCCGTTTTTCCATTTTACTAGTTTACAAATGGGCAGTCGATATGTGTGTGTATGAATATATATCCATATATATGTTTTTACGTGCGTGTGTGTGTGGAACGTATGTATCTATGTATACATACGACTATGTATATGGATATATATGTATAGGTGTATATGTATGTGAGTATATATATATATATATATATATAGGTTGTTTCAAAATTCGTTGACATTAGGGACACTAGTGTGGGAGACGTCTTCGTAGGTCTTTGTGATAAAAAAAGTTCATATAAACAAGCGACAGATTTTGAAGGGTTACTTAATAATGACCGCTCGAAACTTGGTATGAAAGGAAGGAGTATTGAAAGGACGCGGAATAAAATAAATGAACAGTGTCCGATACACTTGAAGCCTAAAACATCTTCATGAAAGAAAATACCTGTAATTTACATTGACCTGTGTTTAGACAAATTTTCGAAAATTCCGCCCTCAGCCGCTAGGCATCTCACTGCTCGGTCGTGAAGAGCGCGAGTGCCAGAGATGAGTATGGGGGATTCTTACGTCACCCGCCATTCAGTGGTACACGCGAAGGACGCGTAGCGAATAGCAGAGTTCCTGTGTGGCGAGCGCTTAACAGGGGTCAGTTTACGCTCATCAAAAGCACGCATTGAGAATAGGACCCATGTTAGCAGGGACGTTTTTACATCAGAAACAACAACGAAATAATATCCTACAGTAATGTTCACAGCTCATGAGTCACACTATATAAGGTATTCCCGTATTACTACAATGTAGACTTACGACTTGTTCGTCGGAACGGAATGCCTCGTAACTGGGGAAGCGCCTGCATGGGTTGGTAAGTTGATAAGTTGGGCTTCAAGGTTTCTTCTGTGAAGAAAAATTGTAGAGAATAATTAAACAGATGGTTCATGACATTGGTAACACAATTACGACCCGAATTTCACTTCTTTTTGCAACAAAATTTACATTACAGATTTCAGTAACGTAACTCTTTACACTCTTTTACAGCAGACTTTCGATATGAGGAGGCACACAGATTGCAGGTATTTGATCGGTTATGTGCCACAGAAATTAAGGAGACAGAAGGTGGATAAGGTATTCAAATCCAAAATTTCTTAAAGGTGCCTGTTTTTACAAAACCCTGCATATGAAATGAAACCTAGTGAACTCCTAAGCCGCAATTTTGTTGAAATGAATATATATGATGCATATTTGAAGAAAAACATAGGAAAATTGTTCACGACTTTAACTGATGTTAGGTCCTTCTAACAACATAATTCTGTTTAATAGCTTGCAAAATGTTTTTTCATTATCTGTTCATACAATTTTGCTCCAACCAATCAAAATTAATTTTAAATTTAAATTTAAAAATTATGCATCCCGTTGTGTTGAACTCTAAAGTGAGGAAAAAACAAATAACCATCGAACACAATGTTATCAAGTATTCATACAGCTACATGTTTCGATCCCACGGGGTCATCAACAGGCTTGTTTTTAGAACATATTAAAAGAAGTATACATATAGCAAAGTGGAAGTAAGAACTCACTTCTTACAAATATACTTACAATTCAGTCATTCTTTAATATATATGGTTTCTTTTGACCTATAGAGATATCTTCCTGCAAGACACGTTGAAATCAAGATATTAAAAAAAAACTGAAAAGGGCGTGCAAATTAATGATAAAATCACCATTACCAAAAACAAAATATTGCACATGACAGTTAAACATGACTCCCAATAGATGGCACGATATCGACTACAAGCTCTCACAACCGAAAATCCTTCAGTACGCCGTAAGCCATGATGTGA
>Ga0123352_10001628_pt1 | contig 30218 bp, 23 predicted proteins | sample TergutLab28metaG_FD_89700 | JGI IMG/M metagenome (GOLD analysis project Ga0123352, IMG submission 89700) | Labiotermes labralis P1 segment gut microbial communities from Petit-Saut dam, French Guiana - Lab288 P1 | ecosystem: Host-associated > Arthropoda: Insects > Digestive system > Gut ...
AGGTAGTGGTGGGGTGGGTGTGGTGGGGTGGGGTGGGGGGGGGCGGGGGGGTGGTGGGGGGGGGGGGGGGGTGGGGGGTTCTAGGTGGAGTGCTGTCTCACGAAGAAGTAACATTCCTGTAGAAACTGGACACAAAGCTTTCATGACCTGCTCAAGGACCCATTCCTGTTCATGTTGACATGGAGTTCTGTATCTTACCACCTTGTGCATGAGACAGTCCCTGCATCTGACTTTCTTGGCCAATGAATATGAATGATTCAATGGATCTGAATGAAATGTACACAAGGTGTGTAGAACATACCTAAGTATGCATATAAAAAGATTTATTCAGTTGGGTTGATTCATTACAAAGAAACACATTTTCCATTTCAAATATTAAAATAGGCATTTCTGGCCCAAGTTCATTCTTTAACAGGATGACAACATGCTGTCTGTGTCTAACACCTCTTTAACTACACCAACCACATGCACAATGTTTCTTCATTACATATATTTACTGCGTTTCTCCTACATAGTTTGGTATGAAAGGCACAGCTTGCATTGACTGCAGTGCAACACCTATGATCAACCATCGTACAAATTATTGTAACTTCAGTAAATGCCAGTGCTGCCGTTTATATTATGACATAACTAATGTAATAACCATAGATCATGGCTGCGTAACTCTAAGTGGTTTTTAGTAAAAGACACAAAGTTCTCCCTGATTAAGTCATAACACCAAAACTTGTAGGAGAAAAACAGTAAATATATGTAATGGTTAAACCTGCATTTCGTTATTGTAATTAAAGAGGTGTTTGACAATTAGAGAATGCATGGAATGAAGTACTTCAAGATGCTGTCCGTGTGTCTAAGACCATTACTTCTCTGAAATAATGAACACTGTTTTAATGCCAAAGTGTCTGCTGGTTTCCTCAATTCGATTTTGAATCAGAGTTCCAGTTTCCCTGAATCTGATTAAATTTATGTATTCAGATACCACGAAGTGCCTTACCTTGTAATCTCCTACCATCCGGTATTAAAACATGATTGAAATGTGGTGTGGAATGAACACTAATGACACACATGTTAGGGTCCTCAAATAGATCATAAGAATATGCAAATTCTGTAACGTTATATTTTTATAGAGTATAAAATAACAACTATGTCAAAATTTTCTTTAGTTCTTGTTTGATGATGGTACTAGGTATGTCAATCTGACAGAGAGATGGACTACACACATACCCTACAATGATGTGTTATGCTGTAAGTAGACAGTTAAAAATATGGCCACAGTGGTGTGGTAGAGGTTATAAAATGCCATGCTTTGCATCATATAGCACTAATTTTTATTAAATATTAATTTCATTTTGCAGGCTGATATTCACAATCTGGAGACTGAGATAAAGGAATGTGAGGCAGAGCTTCAAAAAGTGACAAAGAATACATCCACAGGCAATACTTACCTTAAAATGGAGTGTGGTGACAGTGAAAATGAGTCTGATGACTTTGTTGAGACAACACCAAAAGAAAAAAGTACTTCAAACAAGACTTGGTTAGTCTATCCAGTACAAATTTTATCCATAGGATTAACATACAGAACATATAAGTACTTCATTAAGAATGCAACTAAAATTGGTGGTGGTGGCGGCGGCGGCATTATTATTATTATTATTATTATTATTACTGTTATTGTTGTCATTACTTGTGCTATTATGATTAATTAAAATGTTGTTTTAAAAACATTTGCTTATTGTAGACACAGTATAATGAGCAAACAAAAATAAAACAGGAAGGCTTCACTTATTAATAAAAGCCCCTAGAAAAAGGTTAAATAAATTACCTTATGAGCACTTTTGACACAAACTGATGAACTGATTGGTGTCCATATGTGGAATGTGTTTCATGAAAGCTCCTGCATCCATTGAACATGGGATGTGTGAAAAACGTCCTCATCCTGATAAGATGTCTGCTATTTCCAGTACATTTTGATTACATACTATGTTCCTTGCACATACTTATCATTTTTCCTTATATGCATGTTCTGTGACTAGATGCATATAGGTTAAGTCTTGTTTATTTGTACTAAATCTTGTCATGTAAAGTTATTTTTGGTGTAGATCTCCCTAGTGTAACATATACTTGACAAGCAATTCAATTTAACAGATCATATTTCTCAGGTATGGGTCACAGTACAGAAGACACAAAGTGAAGATGACAGAATGACCCTAAATATACATTTGATTATAATATGCCATGTTTATCTGAAAGATTTATAGCCTGCTTTCTTTTAGTAGGGAAGAGGATTATGAGACCACCATGATGTGGTGTGTGTGAATCATGGCTGATTTTCATGAAATCTGGTATAACGCTTATGCCAGTGGATGCCAGTTCAGTCTCATATATTTTCATTTCCTAAAATTGATAATAACACCATGATGATTGCTCCAACTTATCAGGTGGGAGTGTCACTAATGGATCTATAGTGTGGTCTTTAAGTGATGGGTGGTAATAGAAGAAAATTCAGCTTTCCTAGACCTACCTTTCTTTACACAATATAAAAATCAACAGTGGCAAAAGCTTGCTCCCCCCAACTCCCAGTGAAACTAATGTACCATTGAGGCAAGGAATATGAAATGTTATGTTAAGATCAATTATAAAAACTCTTTCAAATTAAGTATGTAATATTCTTTATAAGGCAACAGTTACAAACATGGCAACAGTGTGAAACATGAAGGTTGTATGTTTGACCTTAACCTACACTTCTCGAACAAGAACGGCATTTAGCATACATTTCCAGGTGCAAAAATTAAACATTGTGTGTCAAACAGAATTAAATTCTATGACCAATACATACATTCAACACACCAACTCTTGAAATTTATGGCATTCCACTGGTGAATTACAATCATATACTTCCTCAGCATATCATTAACAACACAGAATTTGTAGGAGTGCATGTCTTTGCGATAGAAAGTAGTGTTCTGAGCTCTGCCCAGAATTCCTTTATCTATATGAACATTTAACAAATGACAAAGCAGAAACAAAATTTCAAGCTCTCTACAGTGTAATACTTGTATATGTAGTACTGTGCAGTACTGTACCCACAGTATATGAACATGAAAGCCAATGAAATATACAAATAGCAAAGAATATGGAAAATATTCCAAGTTCACCATCCCACTGTTGTTTCATTCTATTTTAACCCTGTACTGTCATTACAGGGATTCCAAAGCCAAAGATGATGACAGACCAGAGATCAATGAGGCTCATTTTCAACAACCAGACCAAGGGAATCTCACATCTCCATTTTCAACAGTACAGAACACTGAGACAAAAATACCACTGCATAATCCAGGCCCTAATTACATTTTACCTGGCAAAAGTCCATCTGTTATTAATTCTACAGAAGTCCACTGTAAACAAACTGGCACACTTACATATGAAAATGCTGTTGTCAAGTCTCATGCATTGTCTCTGAAATCTAAACAGACTGTTCACCTTCCACATAAAAATTCACTATCAAACTTGCCAATGATGAGGGCAGAAAAAGTTGGCTCTGGTGTAATACATACATCACCAGTGCCAGCAAACAGCAGCAACACAACAAAAATATTAACTCCACCATGTGTCTCTAAGCCAGTATTACCACAACCATCATCCCAAATATCTATAGTTCAGAGGCCCCAGCCAACAAAACTATGTTTCGTGTGTAGTGGTTTGCAAACTGGTTTAATTGCCAGAGTGAAGGCATTATCAAAATTGCTGGGAGCAGAATTCTCAAGCAAATTTGAGCCACATACAACACATCTTGTAGTGAAGGCCTCTGGCACCATGATGGCAGATAAGACACTGAAGTACCTGTCTGCAGTAGTGAAGAAGACATGGATTGTATCTATTGATTGGGTGAATGCTTGTCTTCAAGCAAGGAAGCTAGTACCAGAGGTTAGTCATCTTACTCTGCTTGTCATAGCTATGTTGCTTGATGGATTAAGATGAAATATACGTCATCGTTTACTGGCAAAGGAAAAGAAAATAACTAACTTACCTCACTCACTCAGTGGTTGAAGTTCTTGAAAAGCTACTAGTCATTTATCTGGTTAAGAAATCCCTTGCTGTCATACACTTTAAGGTTCACTAATGTGTTCACAAAAAGCTGCCCTGAATGCAATCCTGAGACCACTGATTTCAGTCTGTACTACATTTAATTTACATTATATTTAAGATTAACTCTTGTCTATGTCAAAATCTTCCAATGGTCTCTCGATTTTTGTGATGAAAGTTAAGACAAAGTGTAAGTTTATATGCTTAGACCTTTACAGGTCTGCTCCAACATAATGTTCTGCAATTAAATTGTACGTCATATGATGATTGGTAATATTCAAGGAGAGTGTGGATTAAACATTGCTTTGTTTCATGTAGGGGTGCACAAATCCCGGTCATCAGTTGTCTGGACAACTAAATTTTGTGTGGTTGTGCCTGATATTTATGGGTCCTCAGCATGGAACTTGCTTAATGTCACTTAAATTTTGAGGTGGCTCCTAGATTTTTGGGAAAATCTGTGGACTCTTGGTTAACATATGATAACATCCAGTAAAGCAACAAGGCCAATAAAAAATAAAAATAAAAATGGTCTGTGTACCATAAAGCTACTGGTAAACATATACATACTCTAGTATAACTTAATGTATTGTACAAGAATATAAGTTATGAGTTCTCATCACCAGTAAAGGAATTGAAAATGGTACAACTTGCAAACCTTTGTTTTATAACAATAGCCTGACAGTGACCAGTTAAATGTCAAAAAGCATATAACTTTTATCATAAAAAACAAAGAATTTTGCTTTACTAATAAATTACGTTGTGTTGGGGTGTTTGCTTTTGACTAAAAATAATCTGTCACAAAAATTTTGTTACCTGTTATTAGTAATTAAGCTAAGTGCTATTTGCAGTTACTGTAAAGAATGCATTGAGTCTCATCTTTCTAATACTGACTGGATTTGAATACATGTTTGACTTGGAACCCTTGCTTTTATCTATTTTTAGCTATTATTATCATCATCATCAATGTGCATCTTTATTTCTGTAGTTAACTTGTTATTCTGTTCGCAGGATGAGTATGAAATGCTTGATTCTTCTGGTGAAAATGGACCACACCGGTCCCGTACATCATCCAATCTACTCTACAAAAATTTTGAATTTTGTTGCATTGAGCCTTTCACCGACCTGAGTAGAGAACAGCTGGAGGTAAGAAGAAAAATGTCACTGATTACAGTGTTAACATTTCTGTAGTACTGATGGCAGTGTTGAATAGAGTTACGAATGCTGCATGGCTTTTGATCCCTCTTACAAACAATGTAGTATTATTTTTCAACATGGTCCCTGTACTTCTCCAAACACTTCACACATTCTTGCAGAGGCTTCTCAATGCCATTTTCTTTCTTTACTGATATTTTTTTTTGTGGGGGGGGGGGGATGAAACCACTTCTTTGATTTTTCCACAATTTAAATATCAATGCCCATATGTTGTTTTTTCCAAGTTAAGTTTCTGAATCACTGTAATGGTCGCATTGGCTGAATGCGGTTGAGCACTGTTATGCTGCAGCAGAACACTTGTGAATATAGGGATCCAGATGTACCGTATATTCTCGAATCTAATCCGCACCTATGGGAGGACGATGGTGAAGATAAAGATGATAGTGACTGGGTGACAGATAACAATTCAGTTATGAGTGTTGACGGCGAGTCTGATGAATAATAATTTATAAATATTACATAATATATTATAAATAATAAATAAAATAATAAATTATTGTATTGTATTGTTCTTGCGGCACGTACAGCTGTTCTGTCATTTTTCCAAAGTCCAGCTCACGACTGTGAATCTAATCCACATGCGATTCAAATCCGCATCTGATTTTTTAGCCCTCTGAAACTGTAAAAAGGGTGCGGATTAGATTCGAGAATATGCGGTAGTTTCAAGTTACGTTACGTACTGTAGACACCAGATTGTTGACAGGTTTACCTGTACGGCCATTATTAAAAGCTGATGACAAAATAAATGCCACTGTTAAGGAAACCTTTGGCAGATGTCGACAGAAACAGAAACAAGAATACTGAACATTGCAGTAAAAGCAACATTAAGATTTAATTGTGGGGCCTGTTGTGTTAAGAAAAGGACACTGAAATCCTGGATGCATTACAAATGGGGTTCCTGCAGCAAGCTTGGACATGAAAATTTATTGTTCATCCTACTCTTGTACACAGTAGTACACAAATAGAGCAACAAAAACGTATGTATATAGTGTCATTTTACAGGAAAGAAAAGTATGATACATCTGCACTAAATACTTTAACTGATCCTTTAGGCCTCTAAATTGCATCACACAGGTGATATGTGATTTTAATGTGCACTTATTTATTTTGTTTTGTAGGGACTTTTAAAAGACTGTGGAGCAATAATTGTGAATCATCCCAAGAAGTTTTCATTCAAAACTGGACACTGCAGTATGATTATCATCCAAATGAATGCAGAGAGGGAAGAGGAGTGTAAGGGTAGGTTTTATTAAACTTCTGCACCCTTTCTTCTTTGCATGGACTAACAGTGCAGTTGAAACTTTTAGCTCAAAGTTCTAACATTGTTTATTTCAATATACAGACTGAACCATTTTTAGTGGAGGTAGTTGGAGAGAGACTACTTAATTCTAGTAACAAAACCTGCTAAAGTTTCAACTTTTAATATAAAAGCCCACTGAAACTTTGTCCTGAGTCTCACTGAGGTTGTTGTATAAAATCCAGTGCCTTAATGTGAATAAAACTCTTACAATTATGCAAATTTCTGATGAGACATATGGAAGAATGTTAGTTCAAACCCAATTAAAGCAGTGGGATAGTAATCATATGATACAGAGATCTGAGAATTTTTTGTAGTAGGTACGGTAGGTGTGTACTGACATACTGCCTACATCTTCTGGGCATAAGTGTGGTTATACAGAAGTAGTATGAAAGAAACAGATTATTTGGATCAAGTGGCCAATTAGAGCTTGGGATGGGAAAGGGCAAGGCAGGGTATAGGTGGGCCAATGGGAACTGTGGTGCTCAACAGAAAGAAGAGAGACAAAGAGCACCCCTACAAAGACACAGAAGAAGTGATATCAGTGGCACTGCAGGCCATGACAACTACAGCTTCTGCAGGAGAGGGGGGAGGTGTGCAGGAACTGATGGCAAAGCAGAGTCCTCAAGGCCATGGGTATGAACAAGAGCCTTCTGTGATCTGATCATAGAGAAACCAAGAACCATCTTCCCCCTACATGTTGGTGGGATAGAATTTAATAATCTGTGATGATCTGATCCAGATATCTGGATGCATATACATTGACATGAACATGAGGGACGGGCAAACAATTAACAAGGAATTCTATGTGGAGGTCTTGCAACATTTGCATGAATCAATTCGTCGAAAATGACCGGAAAAATGGCGGGATGGCGTCTGGATCCTGCACCACGACAATGCGCCCGCACACACTTCACATCTTGTGCAGCAGTTTTTGCCCAAACACGGCACTGCTCAGTTGCAGCAGCTGCCATACTCACCAGATCTCGCACTGTGTGACTTTTTCCAATTCCCAAGGGTTAAGAAAGCTCTGGAAGGACACCGATTTGTGGCAACGGAAGACACGAAATGAAATTCAACGAAGACACTAGTAGACATACCAAAAGAGGAGTTCACAAAATGTTCCCAACAGTGGCAGAAATGTTGGGCGAAGTGTGTAGCTGCGGAAGGGAACTTTATTGAAGACAATTAGGGTTAAAACCCCGTAAGCCTTATCTACTTCATGTACTGTGGTCAGTCCGGATACTTTTTGAACAAACCTCATACATTTGCAACCACTCTTCTAAAGTAACCCATTATACATCTGTCAAATACAACCACTTTTCTTTATTTAAATACATCTGTATGTTGCAGTCTGTAAAGACCACCATCAGAACATTTTTAAGGTCTGGCAAAATACAATGCCTTTGTAATCACACTATGGGAGCTCCTATATTCACAATAATTTCTACAATGTAAAATTGTATAAGATTGTCAAAGATTGGTTGTGGCCTATTCGATGGTTGTAAAGTTACAAGTCACCACAAGTTCTACATGGATATGTTCTGTACACCTATTATATTACTACTGAAACTATTCAGGTGAATGGGGACCGCAAATACTGTACTCAAGGGCTGCATAGTGGCTAGCCCTGTTCTCAAGGGTGATTGATGTATGCAGTCAAAAGTCTGTAAATATTGTATTATAGTGTGTAATCATGTTTCAGAATTGTGGGAGAGCTGTGGAGTCCTTCCTGTTGGACATGAATGGGTACTTGAATGCATTGGCAGATACCAGATAATACCTATCTGGTCCTTCCTAACCTGTGCTGTTAGTGAAGATCAAGTTAGAACGCTAGGATTTCCAGAAGATGCTCTGGCGAATGATGATGATGATGATGAAACTGTTGTGGAGTCACAAGTGTAAGTGGACACAAGTGCAAACAAATTTCAAATGAACTTTCTGACTAGTGTAAGATATGTGTTCCCTTACTAGTCTTCACCATGTACCAATGGCCAACTGTTGGCATGAGTTATGTTTTTTGGTTACTGAAACGGACCAACATGATGGATGAAAGAAAATGTCTGGAAGAAAAGAGGAAAGAAGATAGTGAAGTGCAGGTTCCCGCTGTTTATGTTCATCTACATGAATACAATCAGTTTCATTCTGAGGGACTGAAATGGCATGTGGGCTACACTTTATCTGCCCATGCTCTGAAGGAAGAATGGAAGACACACTTGCAATAAGATAAGCTAAAAAAACAGAGTTTCAGTGTGGTAATGGTATAACAAGAAGAGATACTTTTTTTTTTCAACTATGGTCTTGTAGATTTAACAACTTTTGCCCTGAAGATGGAAACACCAGGTTCTTTTACAATGTTGGCAGTTGGCAGCATGTCTCCTTGGCACCATAACCCATCAGACCACAATAAACTTTACTTCCATGAAACCCCAGATTTTTGGTTGGAGGTGGGCCAGGCCTTTTACATTTATGACAGTCCAGACAGTATTGCAGTATTCCATTCAATTGAAGAAATGACATGTAAGTTGGTGAAGGCAAGCAACTTGACATTGCATATTCATTTCTAAGGATGAGACTGCTTTTCTGTTGTGCACGATGCTGACAATAGATGGTGGACCTAGCTACCATCTCATCTGATAAGTATTCAGACTTCTGTCTTCTGGATTGGCAAGAAATTACCATGGTATTCTCCATAACCCCTTCAGAGTGGTACTGTGCATTTATCTTAGTGGCAGATGAACGTAATATATCACCTTGTTAGGAGCTATGTTATTTTTACACAGGTTGTACAAATGAGCTTGTGGATATAACAACACTGATGTTCTTACTGAATATTTTGTAGTGTTCTCATAAACTGTATTTTATGCACAGCATAATAGAATGTGCCCTGTAATAAGTTTTCTATGACAAAAATTTTGTCTTACATCAGTAACCTTGCATATGCATATGAATGTAACTAATGGTTATGTAAAAAATACACTTCAGTTTCCATAGTTCAAAGCACAAGAATATGTGAAATGTAATGATATGTATCACATTAAATACAGGGAGATGTTTTACAACATCTTGCAAACAGCCAACTGCTAAGGTGGAGGAGTTTGAATGCTTGCAGGTGTCAGGTCAGGCTGCAAGATTTGGACTGCCAGCAGAACCATCAAGCCCACATATTGCATATAAAGCTGACCCAGATTATAGCAGATGCTGGAAATGCTCTGTGTTGTTGTCAGGTGAACAAATGACACCTAGCACCAATTTCCAATTTCTCTTTAGTTTCACCCCGGAAAATCCAAGCAGCTATCATGAAGTCAGGGCCAACTTACAAAGCCCATATTGCTTTAACTCTTGCTATGGTGCTTGACCTGTGCGTTAAGCATGCACTCATTCCAGTCATGTCCTGTGTTGAAATGCCACTCCAGATTCACATTGGGACAAGTGTTCATGTATGATACCTATGTGACAAGCAGTTCTGTAACAAAAGCAAGGTGATCCCAGAGTAAATTTCAGACTGTTGACAGCTTCACATAGAAGAAGAAGGCATAAATCATAAATAAATTAAGTCAGACAGGATTGTTACTGTGCAGGAGGATTGTTGGAGGGGGAGGGGGCAAAGTCTGAATGGTCAGTGAAAAGAAATGGGATAAAGTCATTGCTACGCTTGAAGAACATTCTTCTTGAAAATCCCTCACATACTGTGCTCAGGAGACTGGGTTTGGTTGTTTCAGGTTCACTGCATTTAAAAAATATGAACTTTGGAGGTGCTAGAAACACACAGATGGCATTTCTGTTGTATTCTCTAATTTCAGTCTCATATGTAATGTGTTTAGCCCGTAGCTTTGTTGGTTTCACTGGCATTCCGTATCTTCGTGGAACAAACTGATGGCAAGAGCATATGTCTTGAGCCAAGTAGCCCAACCATTTGTATAACACTATATTCCTGGACAAAATGAGAACAGTAGAAAACTGATTTTTAGGACTCAAATTCAAACTTTTACAGTTAACAACAGAGACTACAACTTACACAGTGCAGTGGCAGTCACCTGTTCAGCTCCAGATCAGTTGTATTTCTGTAAGTTTGCTCTCAGGCAAGACAAAAATCCCTAACCAATTTTCAGGGGATAATGTAGATAACAATATCTACTATCTTCTTCTTGTTGCTTAAATATGCTAGCCCATAGAAATAAAGCAAGATACGATATGTCACTGATTTTTCATTGAATGTATAATACTTCGGATTTGTTTAGTACAGTAGTTGAAATTTCTGCTTTGGGTTTGATAGGTTCCCCCCAGTATGAATCCTATCAGGAGACTGATTATCCTGATATTAATTTTTGTTATCTCTATTCACTTATAATGATGGGATACTGCCTTAACCCTGTAGCACCAGAATTAAATGCCCAGTGTGATGTGCTCAATGAGGACTGCTTAAGAGGGGCTGTTGCCAATAAGTGATGTTTGGCATTTTGAGCATCACACTGTGCATCATACGATGGTGATGCTTGGTGCCATAGGCTTACATGGACTATGGTCACTTCATGTATTTTTTAATGTTTTGCTTATTAACCTTTGCAACTGCTACTGAAGGGGTTGTAGGTTGTATGTTGTTATGCTAACAATTTTGAATAATTTTAATATATGCTGTTGGGTACAAAAGTGGGTAAGAGAGGCACACAACCAGCTGCAGTTTTGACAGAAATGGTGAAGTTATGGAAATGAATTCAAAGGTCTTGGTTTACAGTGTGTTAAACTGTGCCATAGTATATATATATATATATATATATACTCTTTTCCTAAGCAGTTATGAGATTTTTCAAATTTTTATTTGTATTATTCTTAAACGTTTATATTATTATTTTATTATATAATAGTTTATGACACATATCATCAGTGTCAACCCTAATGACATGTGCTGTAACAATCATTATTGCATGTGGTCAGATACCTGATGTTTAACCCTTCAACGCCAAACAACTTCTAAAGACCTCGCAAACAGTGTTTTGATGTTTGGAGGATTTTGTTCACTCCTATTCGGTTAACTGCTGTTGCTTGCTATGCTGCAGGACCGTTGAAGGTCAGGCTTCATTTAGGAGCCAGAATGTACCCCCTCCACCTCCTAAACCCCTCCACAATCACCGATATATACATACACACTTAGTAACTGTGCATTCTTCCCAGCTGACTAATACAGTTCTGACAATGCATGCTTTGAATTTCACTTGCTCTGGAGTTCACTGTGTGTTGAAATATCAACACTGGCCTGTGAAGCTAAAACTCTTCTTGACCAGAAGGTTGTCAGTGGCGTACTGTACCCACATAATTCAGACAAAACAAATGCTCGAAAATCAGAGATATCCACAAAAATTGATGTTTACAGCTACAGGACGGCCCATAGACATGCCTCTTGTAGTGCTAGGGTAATCTGTAGGGGTTGCAGGGTAGTAACATGCAACATACAGCCGTCAATCTAGTAACATCTTGGGCACCCGCGAATAGCTGGAATTTTTATACAGGAGTCACATCATAGCTTTAGGTCTGTTTTGCTGTCACCGTAGAAGCCGTTCATATCTCACCAGTATTGCATTTCTGAAACTGTGCCGAGTCATACACAGTAGTCAAAACAAGGCAGACGATTGTGGGGGTATTGAGGAATGGCCGGAAAAAAATAAATAAAACTTGAGGAGGAAGCCAACAGTGAAATTCTGGTTGCTGACACCAGAATCAGGTGCTGAGGCAAGAAGAAGAAGTCGCCATAACAAACAGTGGCCAGCAAAATCATTAACCTGTGCTGCCATCTGCATTCTTCTCGTGGTCAAAGAAAGGGCACAGTGGTGTATAAGTACGCCAGATGTGACTTGGGCCTGTGCATGGTGCCTTATTTTGTGGAATGTCACACAAAAGTAAATTTGTAATACATCACCCTCTTTGTGAATAATGTGTGTTGTGATAAAACAGTGATCCAAGGTGCCACAAACCTTATGCAGCAGCCAGAATTATGTGACAAATGAACTATTTACACCACATTTGATATAATGCATGCAATTCACAAGCCTAAATTTATTATAAAAATAGGTGAATATTTTTTTTCCCAGATTAACCAATTTGTAAACAGAGTGCAAAATTTTATTTCATTAAATTTGAAGGAAAAGTCTGAGAGATATGCTTTTTTTTCTCTTTTTAAAACCCAGTAAAAAATTCCAGCAGGCAGCATTGCTTGGAGGGATTTACTTCTGGTGTCAAAGGGTAAACCTACCCTAAGGACACTGGGAATAGGTTTGCTTCTTATTGGAAGTCACTGTGTGACTGTAATGCAAGTGAATAATCAGTAAGGAGTTAAATGCAAGAGCAATGAAACTCAGCATTTCAAACGATATCTTAAGACATCCCAAGCTCTTGCCCTCTGACAGCTAAAACAAAAGACTGACAAGCCTCAAATGACCATAAGAGACTGGATTAACATATCAGTTTGGTATCGCACACTAGTGACTAGGCTATGGGCTGGAGGATTGAGAAATGAGGTTCAGTCCCCAGCAGGGCAAATGATTTTACTCTTTAGTGTCTAGACTGGGTATGTGGCCAATCCAGCTTGCTATCAGATGGGCAGCATACCTATTTGCAGCAGTGCAAAGTGGCGGGAGTGCAAAACTGACCGCACACCTCCAACTAATGCCAAGATTATGAATGCATGGACCTATATTCCATTTGGCCGTATGTCTTTGAGGTACAGTGCCTTATTAAGTGTGCGATCCAATTACCTTTATCACTGACTACAGGCTGACAACAAAAAATCATTACTGGTGTTCTGAGAACTACAAATAATCCTTGAACTAAACAGAGAGGAAAGGCAACACAATGATTAGTACAAGATGTATGATGCACTTGAAAATGGAAAGGGACACAATAAAGCATAGTGGTACAGCATAATCAACGATTTTATTAACATAATTTCCGTGTAACTACACTTATGAACAGCAACATCCCTGTAGATTTGTACAACTGATTGCAGGTCTCACGCTTGTGCAGTTCTGAAAGAAAAAAGTGAGTGCTTATTTTGCTGGGGGTTCCCAGTCTGGCCTTATGTCTCTGCATCACAACACATATGCATGCTAGATGAACTGGTGGATACTGGCTTCAATAGCACATTCTCTCAGCCAAAGACAACATGAGAAGGATTAGCAAAAAGTAATCTCACATTAAAACTGGTAGCCTAATATACCAAAGATGACCGAGAAAGGTGTGTATTTATGGTAATTTTAGGCCTGTATTCTCCTTGAAAGTTGTGCAAACTGAAGTGGAAAATAAATGAACTTGTCACATGAGTCTTGATAGTGTTAATGTGTATCAGTGACAAAAGCAGGCCAAGACTTGGACACCAATATAACTGAGAAAAAAGGAGGCATAATGACACTGATAAATATGTTTTGGACTGACAAGGCAATACCACGCCTAAAGTTTTCATACTTGTAGGTTGTCTCAGTCCATTCCAGGAGGAGCTGGCTCAGACCGAATCTCCTCAGGTTCATCTTTGATATCTATTGTCAGCTCAGATGGTGACACCTGCAACAAAGCAACCTTTATCATGTAAAGTTATATATGCTAGGAACACATATGGAGTGGAGTTGTAGCTCCACTCATTCCTAACCTCAGTAGATGGGAGGCAAGTCATTAACTGCACACACTGGCTACTTTACCCCTGGGGAATGAACCTCCTGGTGCCCACTGAATAAGGGGGCTTGGTGGGCCCCAGACACAGTCTGGAACTGCTCTGCCCCTGGACCATTACATTGTCAAACAACATAAAGAAATGTTATGCTGTGCAGTCTTTCTGACACCATCAGATTTTTCTATATCCTGCTCCTGAAAATTGTAAATCCGTATTATACTACCTTTTGAACTGGTGTCAAAATGAGTGTCACAGTCTTTTGAACATCTGTCTCATGCATATGTTTACATGAATCTCACTCAATTTGTTTTTTATACATGCTAAGCCCTTTATTCTGCCAAATATCTGAAACTACCATATTTGTGTTTCAGAAATAAGTCTGTGTTAATATTCAACATGACTATGCCAAAAGATTGCAGCATGATCACTGACTTTGTTACCAAGTAAAAAGTTCATTTGTGAAATCTGACACAGTCAACTTGATGATCAGAAAACATTCTTATGTGCCACAATACTTTCAGTGTGAAGTGACTACATATGTTATTTTCATTGATCAATTTAATAAACAAAGAAGAAACTCTGATTTGTAAACTGAAATTTCATCCTTAATTTTAATCAACAATTTAGTGTAATTAGAGAAAATTTGTTATTCTGGTGCAACAGAATTGGTGAATTCTGATTACAAGATTGGCACTTACAGCTTCCATTTTGATATCATATTCTTCCAAATGGGGCCTCTTATTACCCAGCAGGACATCCATGATGGATTGAGGAATGTGGGCACGCTGAAATTAAGACAATCTTATACACATCTGTGCTAAAATATAGAAAACTGTACAAATTACATACCAGAGAATGAAACATTTGCCAACAGCACAAGCCAGACTAGATAGGTACACTACAGCAGGGTGGTTCCTCCCTGTCTTGTATGGAGTCTAGAAGTTCATTACAGTGTTAACAGTCTGCCACTGGATCCTATCCCAGCCAGCTGAATTGAGTACACACCCTCATAAACCAGGTCTCTGATTCTAAACTTTATTATCCCTAAGCCTGAGGATAAAATACTGGTAACTCCAAGACATACTGGGTTTTAAATTTAATACCATGAAGTTAAAATTAAGAGAGTAAACTACCTGATTCTCAGTGAAAGCCATGACATGGGATAAAAGTGGCTGTTGCAGGTCTGGTGATGTGGTTAACACATCACTGAGCTGAGGAGGAGGAAGCTGTAGTAACACCTGGAAACTCTGTGGCTTTGTTCGCTGACAGCACTTGATGAAACCCTCCCACACTTTCTTTTGTTTCCAAACCTGGAATACAACCACAGTGATACCATGCATGATGATGCTTCATGCTATGCCCTCAACTGTAGGGAAAAAATTTGCAACTAAAAAAAAAACAAAATACTGGGTGGAAGAAACAACGTTGCAGGTTTATTTCTATACCTCTTCCACAAATACATGAACAAGTTCTGTGATGTAAAACATAAGTGTTTGCAGCATCATCTGGGAAAACAAAACAGGTATAACCAAGACAATCAGATGAACTGGGACTTACTGAAATGGACTGAAACATTACAGTGGCCTGGATGAGTTAAATGTATGCACATAAGCAGATATCCAGATGAGCTCAGGAACTGCATGTTAAAGTATATATGGATGGCTTTCACAAGTGATCATAGTGATTGATACCTTTCTGCTATTCTGAATGAGTGCAAGAAAAGCATGGAATGAGGTAGAAACAAAATATGGAATGGCTTCTAATCACTGCTTAATGCACAGGACAGCAGAAGAGAAAATACCCACCACATTGACTCTGACAATCATTCAGTAAGAAAAGAGCTTATAATTTTAAACTGCATGCTACATACAATGTGCATCTCATTGTGTAAAAATATTATTTGATAGTGTGAATACTAATGTACATTAAAAAAATTTGAACTTATGAATGTGGAATATGGTTGTGACTATAACACACACACACACACATTAAAGACAAGGATTTTTAGGTGACAATAAAATAAATTATGTGTTCACTTTTATATTCTGTGACTCTTTAAAATAATCCTGCATGTCCCTTAAACAGCCTCATATACTTCTACTCCTTTCATATATTAGTAAGTTTTCTTGTATATTTGGTACATCAAAAAAGTTTAACTTGAACATGTTACCTGTTTCATTATTAGCCTCTGTAGGATGTTCATGACAAAACCTATTAGCCGTGGATACAGAGAGAGGGATTGGATTACTGTGCGCATCAATAATGTTGGCAGTGGGTTCTGCTCCATCAAATGCTGCATCACCACAGCCAGAACTTCCTGTGTGTAAGCCTGTTTCTCAGCAAAGCACATTGATGTGGCTGAAAAAAAGTATAATATATAACATCTGGGCATTATCACACAAACCCTTACATGCTCATCTATACACATTTGGGTGTGTGTGTGGGTGTGTGTGTGTGTGTGTTGTGGTGGTTAAAAAAAAAGTGTAAAGTGTTCCGGTTACGGGCCTGGTGTGGCCCCGTGGCACTAGAAGGGGGTGAGTGGTCAGCAGCATGCCCCAGCTGCACTTTGGGTGGAGAATCTCGTCTCCACTGGGATTCGATCCCGGACTGTCCAGCCCATAGTCAGTCACTTACTGACTGAGCTACCTGGCCCACACAGACATTTGGTATGTGTAAAATATCAGCAGGTTACATTTGCTGAATTTGCAAGTATACATACTATCCTATTTGTGGTGTTGAATTTGCATTTTTTAGTTATAATTACTCTAACTAATAAGGGAACATTGTTCGTCTTGGATATACCATCAGTATCGTTCGAGCCATGAATGTAGCCAAGGGTTCTTTAGGAAACAGACAACTGGCTGAAAAAAATGGAGCTGTAAAAGAAAAGGATTTAAATGGTAATGGCAAATACAAGTAACACAGTTTAACAAATCACAGCTACAATAAAGTATGGTGACTTCCATAAATTAAAAACAAATATGCACATATCTACACACTGTGTGGATAAGTGTAAAAGTGACCAGGCACAAATAATAACTATTAGCTTCATATTTGAAAACTGTTGCCCCATAAAGACAGGTGCATAACAAATGAAGTATATGTCTACAAAAGTTTAAAGATTTACACCTTTAAGTCTCATTCTAGATGTCTGATGTAGCACAGGATTTAGCATCTGTCTCACAGTTGATGTCACACCACAGTATCCATACAGAACAATCTAGGCAACATGGGATGAAATTTGGGGGGTGAAAACCCATAAACACTGATATTTCAAGCTATATTAAAAAATAATTTTGTTAAAACTTGCCCCTTTTTAAAAAATGGTTGGGATGCATAGACTAATTTCCACCTGGCTCTGAATGGGTTACTTAGAAACATATATATTACCTTTGATAACAGTTTTCAGCTCACACTTGGAAGGATCAATATTGTGTAAGGCAATAAGAAGCTCTGCAGGAGTGAGAGGTGACATGTGAGTCAGACCTTCTGAATGTGTTCCCAGCAACCTAAGAATGAGAAAGTACAAAATGCTGAAACCAAAGTCACGTAATTGAACACAGCATACACATTAAAATACAATGAAAAGTATGAGATACTTGGCTCTAGTATCTTTTCCTAACTGCTGAATGTCTTGGAAGTGCCAGACTATTTTATATAAACTTATAAGGTCACAACTGACAAATCCAATGAAGTCCCTGAGAAATTGAAACTCAGCTGCTATGAAATTCCCAGCCTTTTTGTGGAACCAAAGTTTAATTATCTTGCTCACAAGAATCTGCTACTGGATTCTACATTATGTCAGTTTAAGTCAATTTATACAAAAATATAAAAAATTAATTGTTTGGTAATCTGGAATCTGAATTCCAGAATACAATCTTAAAGTCAAAATTTAATTAAACATAGGCAACAAAATTCTTTCAATACTGACTATGTCCCTGTCCACAAACCATACTGATACAATTATGTCAAAAGTAAAGTAGGGTAGAGTGTGCAACTAACTCTTCAACTCTTTACATCTTATAGACCCTACATAATATACAGTCAAGCTGTCATAGTCAGCAGCTAAACTACATATTTCCACATAGGGGAGAGAGAGAGACAGAGAAGTATATCCTATAAAACTCTATACAACTTATTTCAACTGTACTTTGGGCCCACATTCTGTTGGATGTTCTCTACCCCAACCACTGAATTTTCATGTAACTTCTTTACCATGTACTTCCTTGTACAGAACAACTACAAGTATTGAAAGGTAAAGGGAAAAGGTAAAGCTGTCCCTGTTCATGCCATGAAGACATATGGTCATGGAGTGGCAGTAGAGACCAGGCACTTGTAACCTCAGCATTAGATGGAGGTGAAAGATCAGCTTCACATTTTGGCTGCTTTACCCTTTGGGAAGTAGCCCCCTTCACCCACTACACAGGATGCTTGGTTGGCCCCACAGCCAGTCTGGACAGTTTGTAGAAGTGAAAAAATTCTCTTACCCACGCCAGGAAGGTGATGCAGTCTACAGCCTAGTAAATATACAAACTATGCTAACCTACTACTATTACACATATTGCATAGGTTTTAAGTGAATTTGAAAAGTGGATGTAAGTTTGAATTATCAATGAAATGCACAATAAAATGAACCTGTTGAAGACTTCTTTCACAACAACTGGGTTCAGCTTGATCAGTTTCGGCAATGCAGCTATTACTTCCTTCTTTGTCAGCCCATTTAATACAGGAATCAAGAACCGCACATCAGACACACGGGTGTGGTATAAATCCCGCACTCGTGCAACCAACTCGGCACTCGGAGGAGCTGTTAATACAGGATACAGTGACAGAAAATAATTATACACTAAAAAAGGTGGCTATAAAAATTTAAAATAAGAAAACCAGGGTAATTATATCAGAACAAGTATAATCTATAATGAGAACTTCACTACATACATGGAAAATTGATGGTGGCTTTGTTTCTTGGCAATGGCCCTTTTTTTGAGGGGGGGCAATTTTGAGGAAGTCTGTTAAATTCCTTTTTCAGATAACACTAAAGATGTTGAGAATTTTGAATTATTATCATATGTTATTTTCATACACCCATGACAACAAATTCACACATGAATAAATACTACCATATCAACATTAGTATATTTGAACCTTAGCATCACATTGTGATGTATGTAATTAGAATCTCTTCATCAGAACAGTCTCAACAAAATCAAATATAAATGGTGGATTTACAGTTTCTTGGTAAATCTACAGACTGTGTGCTACAAATATTATAAAGAACAATACTAAATTTTAAAGTTTTCCATTCCGTGCATTCTTATGTTAGTGTACACCTTTTAATTATGGCAACCAAATGCACAGTTTCTAATTAGTGCATACATCGGTTAAGTTTCTCCTAAATGTTTCCGTACTCACATATCATCTTCAGGGAGAACAATATGTCAGTTGCTTAACAACCAAATTCCATGCGAAGCTGTCGTCTGTGGGTTCTATTTTCTGTATCAGCTTTGTCATAAACATAGATATGACGTAAAAGGTAAAAATGTACATATTTTAAAAGCCTTTGTTGTTACTGCATGGTTAAAAGCATGAAACAGGTAACTTTTTATTGTAAAAATTTTTGTGGTTATTCTATGATTATAGCATTCCTTATCATTAAATAACATATGTATATACTAGCTAATACTGGAGTTGTTTATTGTGGATGCTTCTCTTGGTGTGGCAAAATATGTTCATTTGGCAGTATGAGTTGGATTGGGTCCAGTAAAGAGTAGCGGATATGAAAATGGCCTATATGTGTATGACGTGTCCTGTGTAGCAGCTGACTGCAACGCTTTACTGGACCCAATCCAACTCGGATAGCAATACATACAGCGGAATGAACATATATTGCCACACCAAGAGAAGTGTCCACAATAAACAACTCCAGTATTAGCTAGAGTACACATATTGTTATTTAATGATAAGGAATGCTTTAATCACAGAGTACACAGAGGGTACAGTATGATAGTTACCTGTTGCATGCTTTTAACCAGCAGTAACAACAAAGGCTTTTAAAATACATACATTTATACCTTTTACATCATAGCTATGTTTATAACAAAGGTGATAAAGAAAAAAGAACATACATACAACAGCTTCACACAGAATTTGGTTTTTAAGCAACTGGCATATTTTTGTCCATGAAGTTGGTATGTGAGTACTGAAATAATTTAGGAGAAACTTATGCACTGTACGTACTAATTAGAAACTGGGCATTTGGTTGGTATAAGTAAAAGTTATATGCTACAGTACCAAAATTTTATGTTGTTTTTCAAACCAACTGATTCACTTGTCTGAACTTACTTTTGTCAGTGAGTATATGAATAACCCTAGTGACTAGTGTTTCAACACCCTTTGGACACTCTTCTACAAGTTTAAGGAGTTGTGGTGAATCCATTCCCATTCCTCTAACAGGCTGCTCCAACAGGCGGAGAATTGTTCGTTTTACATCTGCCACAGTCTGCACATACACTCTTGCCAACCTGCAATATGTAAATCACACTTATCACAACACTTCAGCATGAAATTATAAATGTTGAATGCTGGGTGTCCACTGACTGCTGCCCAGCACAGATTTCTGCCTCCTTCTTCTAGAATCTATTGGATCAACTAACTCCACAGAGCAGAGAACATACTCAGAAGCTCAGAACAGCTCAGCCCACAAATGAGCATCATCCTAAGCCACTTGAATCCAATTAACAAGTTATTTCTGTTAAGAATCATTTTAATGTTAACTGATTACCCATGTCAAGGTCTCTCAAGTAATGCCATCCCTTCAGGTTCCCCAAATGAAATTCTTTATGCATATTTAAGTTGGTATAAATAACCTGTAACTTCAGTGCAGATTCTGATTGTGTAAAATGTTCTGAGATTTTGAATGTATCCACAACCCACAACATACAAAATGTAAATGATAACAATCACATGTACTTTTGTTCACAGTGATGGTACAGTACTGAATACTATTATTTCCATATTAGCTGCATTATGCTTAAATTACACTTGCATCCAGCAAACTTTAATTCAAACTTTGTATACTATCCTTCCTCATTCTCTCGACTTTCCTAACACTAGATGCACCCATGCAAATAATTTGCATGTAGAAACAGTCAAATATTTAATTAACAAAAATTACTGCAACTTAATCACAATAAATATTAAAAACTGTACTTATTCATGCTTGAAGACGAGTAGTTTCTTTTCAAGATCAACAAACAAAAAGCCACAGGTAAATAAGAAATCAAGAGCTTCCTACCACGTTTACATAAGAAACAGAACATTGAAATCAACAGTTTTGCCTCACGCAGAGGAAAAGGGAAGTACATGAAATATGTTAGCTTCCCCTGGCCTCTGTGTCAGGCAGCACTGCCAACATTGAATGTTAGCCTTTTATGTTAAATACAATTTTTTGAGACAGAATGAATAAAAACAAAGGATACTGTAATCAATGCTGAATCATGAGCTTTCTAAAAATGTCTATCTTGAAAAGATCCATTCTGTAGTTCAGTAGACAAAGTCACAAACAAATCTTACTGTTTAATATTGCACATTTTCCATGCAACTATATTACATATGGGGATCACAGTGGCACAGTGGTTAAGGTGCTGTGCTACAAATTGGAAGGTCGCTGGTTTGATCCCAGCTGGTGTCATTGGAGTTTTTCACTGACATAATCCTTCCGATCGCACTATGGCCCTGGGGTCGACTCAGCCTCTAACAGAAATGAGTACCAGGAGCATTTCCTGGGGGTAAAGACAGCCGGTGCGTAAGGCTGACCTTACCACCATCCTGTGCCGTTGTCACGAAATCTGGGAACCTTAACTTCCTGGAACTCTTTGGACCACTCCAGGCCTGTAACGGGACTGCTTTACCTTTACCTTTTACTATATTACATATACAGTACTTCATACTAACTTGTTGCACAATGTTTTCATTTAGTAATCATTGTTCCAACTTATTTGGCAGAAATAAATTGACGCATAAGCTGCACAAACATAAAAAAGGCATGCACCCTCTGAAGATGGCCAAGAAATGAAGTGGAAACATGTCAGAGCAATAACTAATAACTAACAACATTGTCCAACAAGTTGGTAAACCTTCCCATATTTGTACATATGATACATTAAAGAATGAGATTAACAAAATCAGTGTGGATAGAGCAATCCCAAGTTTTGGTCCACTTTGAATTAGCGGTCTTAGAGGAAAAAGGATATCTCATTATTTACACGAAGAACTGTAAAGCTGCTGTAACAAGATACCTCACGAAAATGAAAATACAGAAGAACCAAAATGTACTGTTCCTCATCATGTAATACCCTAAACTTCCCATGTATTGGGCCCCCCTTAGTTCCAAATATCTACACCAAGCATGGTGATTTCAAACACATGTAATGTATATCTACTGTATATCTACATCAGAGTTTGAAGAATACTCACTCATGAATAAGTTTCTCATTGATAGGTAGCAGGGCCAGGTACAGATACAGGCACACTCTGACAATATCCTCATTCCAAGCATCACTCTTGATTGGGCGTCCTCTCTCTGTACCAAAGAGGACATCTGGTGGCTGGGGTAAGCGTAGAAAACCCAAATAAAATATAGCATACTCTTCTATGATGCTACGCAGGTCTCCACGATCATACAGTTCTACAACAGCATTTATTGCACGTTCACGCACCTATGAAAACAAACAGTTCACCTCTTTCATTAACAAAGACTAATGGTGATCCAGCAGCACAGGAACATTATTTTGCTAGAATGTTCAATAAATCTAATGAAGTCAACATGAAAACACAATGTGCATTAAAAGAGGAACCACAGCATGCTTACAAATACAGTGTATTAAGTTTCACTGCCTTTTCCCTGACCTGCATCAGCAAGGAGTCAAGACAGCACAGTCAGTATAGTGACTAACTAGGCCATGTGCTAGACAAATGAGGAATTGTGATCTGACTCCTGGCAGGAGTACCACACGCGCATGCAAGTAACATCCTTGTTTGCTTAAACATTCATATGGTGTTTTTTGTAACTAAATGGAAGAAAGGCAACGAAATAAGAAACACAATGGCACCTGAAAACTGAAACCGAAATTTAAGTGTGAGGTCCGAGACTGCAAGTACCGGTGGTACTAAGAGAAATGGTACCAGTTTGGGATGAAATTCATCTTTGCCATGTTCTGAGGAAATAAAGTACAGGGAACACTATTTAATAGTTACTTCAAAAGTGGTTTAATGAACTGTGCATATAAAAAACAAGAAATGCCAAGACTCACTCTGTCACCTGTAATGACACAATTGCAAATAAAGGCTTAAAAATCATCAATATTAATACAACTGTATAATATAAACCAACAAAATGCAACTCTGTTAAACTAAACTGGTGTTCGAAACATGTAGAAGACATCATAAAAATTAAAATATTAGTTTAACAAAGGTGTATTTTGTAGATGTATATGATATTACAATGCACGGTGCAAAAAACATATATTTATAAATGCTCCAAATATTTTGAAGGATGAAACTGTGCTGTCAGCATATATAAGTGCCAATATGATAGCAGAAGACAAACAGGTCCATATTAAGAGCTGAACAAATTCTTCTTCTAATTTGCTGATGAAAAGTATGTAAAATGTTTGATCACAAATCTACTGGAAATTAAAACTGATATCTTTCTGTGATAATACAATTATCTTGGAGAATATGTAGCATACTACTCCACAGCATTCACAAACTGTGTTCTATACTCATTTACAGACTGGTATTGATTTTGTCACCCAACTTGTTAACAGCATAGATAACTCAATTCACACAACTGTTCTAGTAAAGATGGATATGATTTTGTGATTCAACTTGATGAGCACATCAATATTTCAAACTACACAAATGTTCTACTCTATTCTGTAGTTTACGTGTAATATGTAATTTCCTGTGCCACTTTTACCGTCACACCACCCACAGTCACAGCACACAGTTGGGTAACACAAATGAAACTGGTAGAATTGCAAAGGAATTTCCAGTCATTGTGCTGCTGCAGTACAATAGACAGACAAAGCAGGGCTGTCAAATGATTACTGACAGCCACCAATAAGTCTCTTACATGGAAGAAACATTTCTATCTATTGTGAAGATTAGATGTGAAAGGGTATTCCTTCCAATCTGATGGAAGTACTGCAGGAAGCAGTAAAAATTACTTAGAGTATGGGAAGTTCACTAAATAACTGCCTTTTTCCACCGTAATTTACTCATATTGGATGAGTCAATGAATGTGGCATAGCAAAACACTCAAATCAATAATGAGCAAATAGGAGTGATTTGAAATTCTTTACCTCAAGATTTTCATGTGCAGTATGCAATAAAAGAGCATTGAGGAACGTGAGCTGTTTGGGAGGTCGACGGATCACCAAGTCCTGCAACAGATGTAATCCAACAGGTGCCCGTGTCTCATCACCACACATGTTTTTCAACAGCTCTGTTGCTTCTTCTGTTATTAGAGGTGCTTCCAGGTACAGCCGAGCTAGAAGGCTGTCCCAAAAACGCAAACGACACAACAGATGAACATGAAACCATGATCATAGTTCAGCACCAATTTGTTTTCAGAATATGATATACACCCCATTCCTTCTTCACATTTCTGCTAGTCCCTAACATCATTTTTACTGCTGTATTAGGAAACAGTGAAGTTTATGCATAGGTTTAGTTATTAAATTATTTGTGTTCACTTTTGTTTGTTTTTTCATTACATAAAATAAGTAATAAAGGCTGTTCTGCTACATGCCAAGCTAGCACTGAGGGGAGGCAGAGGCATGGCTCTACCCATACTCAACTCTGCTGCTAGAAGGAGGTGGTGGTCAATACCATCCCCCAGCTGCTTTGTCCCCAGGAAAGAGACCTGGTACCCATTGTACAGGAGGCTGGGTGGGTCTTCAGGCCAGCCTGGAAGGGGCTGGAAAATTTTGCTCCCACTTGGGTTTGAAGCATGGATAGTCCAGCCCACAGAAAGTAACTACATTGACTACGCTCTCCCAGCAATCACGTTCATTACATACAGACACACACTGGCTGCTCATATGGCCCAACACTCAATATAATATGACACCAACATAGTGGTGATATCTCTGAGGCTCAGACACATGTAAGATGCAGAATATTTTTTAAACAAGTGACAATATGGTGATTTGAAAAACTGAGCAGTGTGTCCAGTTATTCTGCTACAGTCTACTTTTGGACTGCAATGCACAAACGAATGGGAGAAAGAGTAATTCCATGCAATAAGCGACTACAGATATGGCACATGGATCTGAATAAGAATATTTTTGGCTGTAACATGTGATATGATCAAAGAGTCTTGATTGGCTGCATGCTGACACTGATGCATTTAGTACAAAAAACACCAGTTCTTTTCACAGCTATAGCTGTGAAAAGAACAGCAGCAAATACACTCTACCTCCATCTTACAGTTTTGCCCCTACATGTTTAATGCCATCCTGTGTCCAGTTTGGAAAGTACAGAATCACATCATGTAAGTATATTTTTACAGCTCTAAAAATTCTCACAATCTAACTCAATCTTCAGTTGACTGTGTTGGGTATTTAAATTTTAGTACATGAATCATGAAACACATGGGTATTATTTGAACAAATAGACCAGTGGGAAAAACAAAAACAAGATGGGAGGACATTACCTGGAGAGACATATCACAGATCCTAGGAATACAAGGACAGAGGAGAAGAGTAGTAGACAGAGAAGAATGGGGGAGTCTTCTGTGGGATGCCAGGGCCCAGAAGGGGCTGCAGCACCATACATGGAGTAAAATGGAATTTGAACAGAAAAAGATAAAATTGAGAAATATAAGTCATTTTGCAGAAAATAAAACAGAGATTATGCTCATCTCCAAAATGCAGTACATTTCTTTGTTGCCTAAATATATAAAATGAATTTCAGGGGTGTTTTCCTATATACATTCATGTATGAAAACGCAGGTCATTAATTGGCCACTTTGCTAAACCCGCACCCCCCCCCCCCTCCTGCCAAATGGCTTCCTGGAAAGCATCTTCTGATTGGGAACACGGTTCAGAGAAATGAAAGGTAAATTATATACAATTATACTTACACATCCCTGTCTTTCATTTCTGCCCTTTCAATGAGATTGCCTGCCATTGCACATAACAGCTTGTTGTAGTTGTACTCAGGGTTCTGTTCTTGTTTCAGGAATGCTGGCATTCTGTTGAATCCTTGCATAAAGCTGTATTCCTCATATAGCCAAGCAAACCCTAGGTCTAGCTGGGCCCTTACATCTTCCAACAGGAAATTCAACACCACTGCAATATAGTATTAGTACTGCAATTCACATACAAAACAAATATGGCTCAACATGCTATAAATAATATGTCATACAATAAGTCCAAAAGATGGACAGTATCCAGAGCACTGGTCAAGCATGGTATAATATAATGTGTCATACAACAAATCCAAAGGATGGACAGTATCCAGAGCACTGGTCAAGCACAGTACAATATAATGTGTCATACAATAAATCCAAAGGATGTACAATATCCAGAGCACTGGCCAAGTATGGTACTGGTATTCATTACAGAAGTCACCCTGCAATGTACTTGCCAGAGCAGTAAATACAGTCATAACTTGGAACTTGGAGGACAAATGCCATTTACAACATACATTAATAATTCCCACAACTCACCATCTCTAACTTTCCTGCTGAAAGATGCAGCCAGGGTGGTGATGATTTTGGTGCGTACTGATGTCACACCACCTAATGCTGCACTCCTCTCTGCTTTTAAGATTCTCTGCACAGCATCAGCCATCATTTTTAACATCACCTCATTTTCTAGGGGTTTTGTGATCTCTGAAAGTTTCAGTGTTTTGATGCGTTGTTTCACAGCCTACAATATCAAAACTGATTTATACCACTCCATGTAAACAACTGTGATACAGAATCATGATAAGCAGATACTAGAAGTGTCATTAGCAGTCACAAGCACAAATCATGAATCAGGCACTCTGTAAAGCAAGGAAAATACTGAGATATTTTGTCGCAAGGAGAAGAAAACCTGGATAAGTTCAAAAGTAATATAATGTACCGAGAGTAAAAATTATTACGTTTATGCAACAGAAGAGTATATTGTACAAAGCATAAATGTTGACAGCTATCTGTACCCAAATAAAATTCAAGTAGAGAATTTTTAAGTAAATCTATTTTCATCACACAGTAAATGATATTTAAAGGCAAACTGTTAGTAGCATTCTAAATTAAACAAAGACAATGGTGCATTATAAAGTGGGCAACAAGTCTGGGATGTACCGTATATTCTCGAATCTTAATCCGCACCCGAATCTAATCTGCACCTTTCTTCAAAGGCCCGTGCCTACAAGGCAGACTGATTGAATAATATTGGATGTTACCAATGCTTTAACCGTTATCCGACTAGCGCGCTGTGTGTGAAGTGGCCATTTAACTGCCAGCCATACAAACACACCATGGCTGATGATAGTGACTGGGTGACGGTTAACGATTCCATTATGAGTGATGACAGTGAGTCTGATGAATAATAAATTATAAATATTATGTAATATATTATACAATATTATAAATAATAAATTATTGTATTGTATTTTTCTTATGGCACGTACAGTGGCTATATCATTCTTCCAAAATCCAGCTCATGACCGCAAATCTAATCTGCACGCGATTCTAATATGCATCTGATTTTTAGCCCTCTGAAACTGTAAAAAGGTGTGGATTAGTTTCGAGAATATGTGGTATATGGGCCTGTAATTGAGTTCCTTAAATGTCAGACCATGTAAAATTATATGGTCACATAAATTTCTAGAGATACACAAAACCGTGTCAGACTTAGCAAACTTATACTTCTGAGGCACGGTCAAATGTTTGACTCACTATGGTCATTATTTCAAAAGTTAATGTACATTAAGCCACAAAGACAAAGATTATTCATCACAATGTGGGTATTCCTATAACAGGTATAAAGACTGTCAGGGATAACCTTCATTGTGTACAGATAGATGCCAGTTCACCACATAACACATATCCATGTGCAAGGAAAGAAACCAATCAAAAGAGATATGGGTATGACTTCATACTTTCTGTCATATCTGAAGGAGTAACACTGTACCTGAATGGATGGTTTCACAGCTCACATTATTTTACCTGTTGCTGGAGCAGATGTGTCTTGCCAACAGGCAAAAAAGTGCAAAGAAAATACATGCAAACATCACTGTATTGTGCTCTTTCAAATATACTATTCCCTTGCACACAGCCTTCCTTGGCAGTGCATTTTATGTTACAGATGAGATTTGAACTGGACATATCTTGAATACAAGTCAGAAGCATTACTGTGTGAAAGAACTTGCTCAGTTAGCAATATGCACATAACAAGACAAGCAATGCACATACAACATAATATTGTGGCATGTTCATGTAGCAACAGTTGCAATGGAAATGCAATAATATATTCCCCTTGTATTGTGGTTCACATTAATGCAGCTGTAAAATATGTAAAAGTGTTCAGTACTGCTACAAAAATGAAACAATGGGTTCCCTTTCCATTGTTGTCAATCTACAAAATATTTAACACTGCTATCAGTGACGTGAGCATACTTAGGTTTTCACACAAAGTGCCTGACATGTTAATCTGATTTTAACCAAATCTGGAATTTCTGAACAGACTTTCATAGAGGTCACCAATATCAAATTTCACAAAAATTCATCCAGTGGGGGCCATGCTGATACATGCAGACAGATAAATGAATGAACAGATGTGCTAACAGGCATTTTTCATAATTTATATGAACACTCCTATAAATAACATGCATAAGGTGAGGACAGCTTGAAGTGTACCTTGAGAGAGCCACCAGATGGAAGTAGAGTTGCAGTCTTTGAACGAGTCTCTTTCTCCTTGTCCAACAAACCACTTACAACAGTGGATATGGAACTCTTTGTTGAGACACACATTTCATCATCATCATCATCAACAGAGGAAGCCTGATGTATAAATTATATGTATTAATATGAATTATAAGTATTAATGTTAAGAAATGTTTGGTTATTAAAAGAATGAAAGTACTCTTTAAATGAGGATTAGGCCACATGCCAATTCAACACTCTTAGCTTCCTACCTCAAACATTCATTACAACATCCGCAATTTTTTTTTTTTTTGTCCAATGCCACCAAATGTCCTTGTGGACTTCGTGGTCCTCCCTCCTGGGCATGGCAGGAGTGTAACCGACTTCTGAGGCTGGGACGTCCATGAGGCGCAGTTACATTGTCCCGATGATGTGAGTGGTGATACAGGAGGATGTAGTGCCAGAAGGGCCCTTAAACCTAAATTCTACCAACCTATCCAGACCATGGTCACCGCAGGAATCCTCCCCTTCAGGGAAAATTCTCATGGTAGAGCCGGGAATTGAACCCAGGACCTCATGATTAGTAGTCAGAGACTCTGACCACTAGACCACGAGGCTGGTCTCATCAGCAAATATTCTACAGTGGTATTTGCATACATCAAGAGTCCTTACTACAAAATAACTTTCAAGAGGGGGATCAAAACAGGACCAACAAGTGGCCCTAAAAAAATTGTGGTCCAAACCCATGTGTCACGACCTCACAACAGTTTGTGAAGGATATTCCAATTGGTTGCAAAGACTGTAACAACAGGAGGAATAATCATAAAATAAAAATTAATTAATAAATATGTATCTTACTTACTTACTTACTCCATGGTGCAGAGTTCTTCTTGAGAAGCTAACTGGTTTGCAACTAGTCAAGAAATTCCCCGAATTTTATGGAACCTGAAGGTTCATTACCGTACTCACAAGCGTCCGCCACCTGTCCCTATCCTGGGCCAACCCAATCCAGTCCACATACCCACATCCCACCTCCTGGAGATCCATCCTAA
>Ga0123352_10001631_pt1 | contig 30207 bp, 18 predicted proteins | sample TergutLab28metaG_FD_89700 | JGI IMG/M metagenome (GOLD analysis project Ga0123352, IMG submission 89700) | Labiotermes labralis P1 segment gut microbial communities from Petit-Saut dam, French Guiana - Lab288 P1 | ecosystem: Host-associated > Arthropoda: Insects > Digestive system > Gut ...
AATTCTTCATTTAATTCATCCCTCCCCTCTGTCAGGGCATATACTCCTAATATTGTTAAGTGTCCCCGTTGTGTTTTCAGTCTTGTCTCTATAATTCTGTCGTTCCAGAATTTGTAGTGGTCTATTTTATTTGATATTGACTTGTGGATCCATATATAAATCACTACACTTAATACTGTTTCCATGTTTTTGTTCCCTATTTTGCCATTGAGTAAGGTTGGAATATGGTATATTTGAAAATCCTCCCTTTTCTTTTCTTGTTCGTCGAGTCCTGCCCCTACTTTGGGGCTACAGTTTTGTTTGGTGATCATGGTTGGGAATATCGGAAGTATTATTTTCTTCTTGAATCTTCAGTGTGATATCATTTGCTTGCGTGTCTTGTAGGTTAGTTAGTTCCTCGTAGCGGTTAGCTGTAGAGAGGGGTATGTATTGTTCGCCTCAGTGAGATTCTTTGCTAAAAAGCCTTTCCCGTGGCATTTTGCTGTTATTACTGTCCATTTATTGTTTTCTAATCTCTTTGAATGCACTTGTATCTCTAGATGAATTAATCGCGGCGCTGGTCCTATCACCATGCGGGAAGTCTTCGTCACTTTCCTTTTGTACAAGTTTTATAATTAATTTTGCTGATTCTAATTCTTCTAATGCACTATGAAGTTGATTCTCCAGTAACACACAATTTGAGCACTCAAGACACACTTAAATCACATTTACTTTTATTGTATTGATCAGAACTCACACTTGTGCACAATTCTTCCGCCATCTTGTAATGCTTCTGGTTTCTGTACCATATATTTGTTTCTAATGCAGTAACTTTGTAAGAGACTCACACCCACATTTTTGTTATGGTTCATTCTGATAGGACTGTGGTAGACTTGCTACATAAACAATTTTAGGTCATGACTTAGCTCTTCCTATAAATCTACCATCATTATAACGTACTGCACCTGCGCTACTATGAGCGAATCTACCATTACGCCATGTCAACAATTCGTTCGCTTTTTTCAGTTCGGTTTATTACGTCCAATTTCTCATCACTACTAATTGTTGTTCGCCGATTTTTCTGCTTCTTATATCCAGTATTAATTTCATGAAGATATGGATTAATATATATGCTTCGCTACATAGCTACGGCAGCCTGACAACCAACAAGACGTGCAGAAATTTATATGATTACTGTGATTGTTCAGTGTAAAAAGTATGTTTTATGTTCTCCTCTTATAGCTCAGTGCATGGATTTTGGCTGGTGGAGGACAGCTGTAGTACAGGCCTAATGGGTGTGATGAGGTGGCAAAAGATGTGTTTGTAACTTCAGTGTGACAAGGTCAAGTGTACTTAAAGAGGCAGAGAGAACAAGCATGACACTGTTACTGCATTACTGACTCGCTCCTAGCCCACCATTTGAAAGTTCCAACAGCCAAAATCTCGCACCAAACTGTGTGTTATACTGTTCCATTTGTTACAGAAAACTGTTACCAAGAAAATTTTGCAACTGAATCCATTGACAAATTACCTACATGTTTATACTGTTGCATATTTACAGTACACACGGAATACTACATGTAACTGGCGTTCGTGGAAACGTGATTTGAAATTGTGAGGATGACTGGCCGTGCCGTTGAAGAAATGCGATTTAGAGTTGTTGGTGTAATATGGGAGGGGGAAGGAAGGGACCCGTGTTGCATTCTGGGAAGGAAGCTTAAACTGGAGGGTAAGCATTACATTCGCTTAGACAAATGACCTGAAACATTACCTAACCGAAGTCCGTCTTCTTAAAATGATCAATGAAGCCCCCAAGATGGGTTTAGACAAATGACCTGAAACATAAACTAACCGAAGTCTGTCTTCTTAAAATGATCAATGAAGACCCCAAAAACGAAATATTTATTACAGCGAAAATATTTCAAATTAGTTACCGCGAATATTATTGTGTTAGATTGCAGCGTCACACTTGGACAACTTCGTAGTTGTATGAACTACAGCAGCGACATATGTGGTACACTGCGCAATATATTGTGCCCAGCTTAGCAAAGTAGTAATCTGTGGTAAAGTGTGTCCCAGTGGGCAGTAGGGATATTTGTGCAAGCAACTGAGGTGTTTCAAGTGAAAATGTCAACATCAAATAATTTGCATCTTAGTACATTTTTGCATTCCCACTACAACATAGTACGACTGACCATTCGTTCAAGGGATTTTATGTTTTATAGTGATTTCCGTCTTTGTGTACTGCATGTAAGAGGGTGTCGTCATGGCAGACTCACAGTTTGTATTAAATGATAATTACATTTAAATAATGTGTTGTGTGATTTCAGGCTTCTGCCTCATTGTCGAGATCTTTACTCTTCTGGAATGTTATGCAGTGTAGATTGGTGGTTACCGATATTTAGGGGCAACTTATGGGTCCCATCTTCAAGGGTCAAGCAGTCTGGGCTGCTTGACCCTTGAAGATACTGAATATGCTGTTTGTATTTGGTGTGTTTATCCATATGCTTTTGTTGCAGTTATGAAGATTGCTGAATACTGAAGGAAAACTTTTTCTGGACGCTGTGAAGCAGGTAGTTTGATTACAAATGTCTGCACAATTTGAAAGCCTAAAACTGTGATATGTCTCTGGCTTCCATAAGATATAAGAAGGCAAAAGACTGTATTTTGGATCTTATATCTGATTCAGGGTTTGAAGGAACTTAGTAAAACATTACACGATTATGGTGTATGAACAAAGCTGACCAATGACCAGACAGATAGGGCATATAAGATTACAACATATATGAAACTTATAATATTGATGTCAGACCACACGACAAGGAGACTTGCCTCATCTGTCAGTCAATGAGAAAGACCTTACTCAAGACACAACAAACACCAGCCTTTGGAATGTGACAGAATTCAGTGCCATGTATGATACTGAATCATGGGTGCCTCATCATTAGGTTTTGGTAACCCTTATTCAATACCACACATTTATGAATACAAAGCTTTAACTTATCAGTCCTTATCTCACATTCCCACATCATCCACAGGATATTGAGCATACACTTAAGTTAAAGAAGACTTAAATGCAAGAAAACAATATAGACCTGAAGTCTGTGCTTCTCCTTAAAACCTTCCCCCCCACCCCCCAAATTTTGACTTGTATTTACAGTTTAAGTGCATACACAATACACATACTTCAGATATGTGTTTGCAGTCTTAATATTGTGGAGTGGGATGGTTTCAAAGTGTTGTCTGGCTGCATCAGACCTGAAGGCAGACTTTTATTCATTCCTGTTGAATGGTGGTCTCACAATGTGAGTAAGCTCACTTTCAGATAAATTATATCATTCCAGCATCCACCTTCAGGAATGAGAAAATTCATGATGAAGCTGTTACAGCAGGTAGCCCCAGGCAGGAATAAAATGGGGTACTTCCTGAGTAAAAATCATATGTGAACTAATCTGTAAAGTTTATTTTGTACTGAAAGTGATATTTGGAAGTTCTTATCATGCACTCACCTTGGATTGAATAGGTCAGTGTATAATACCAGTACCAAATGGGGTATTTCTTCCTTTTCTTCAGTTTCATTAGTAACAAGTTTTAATCTCACTAAAAATTGCCTTTAGCCAGAGTGTCACCGCATACGCGCCAGCATCCACATCATTGACATGGGTGGCATCCACATATGCTGCTCTTCCAACTCTGAAACAATGAACCAAATATTGAAGCTGTACCACACTAGTGAGACTGAATAGACAAAGCACTTTGCTAAGGAGAAACTATTTTATTAAAATCAAGTACATATTATATTTACAATAAACTAAGACCAGTCAGATGAGTGTGCTGGCATCTAGAATCTCTTCACATCCACCCCAACAATGAGTGGACAAAAATTACTAACAAGGTCTTTAACTATAATGGATATATTTAATGTATCAACTATAAATGCTTGGGGTCACTGCTGGACAGTACTTGCAGTGGAAAACAAGGAAAACTACAGTAATTTTATGTTCCCCATACCATTTCTATATTTGTATTCACCATAATGTTGTCTGTCATGCCTATTCCATCTGTCTGATGTTTCATCCACATCAACAATCAGGGCCTACTTCACAGTTGTGTTTTCTAACCAGACATTATAATTAATTGTTGAAGACATCACATATTTGAATAAAGTAAAAAATTATACTGATTGACTGTAATGATTGAAATGAACACTGAATCAGTTATGTTTTTTTTCTTGGCATTTTCTATGCTCTTGCATTGTGCTCATACAAAGTACTCCCTGTTGAATGCTACTGCTTTATAATTTCTTGCCTGTTTTCATTTTTGTTTAACTCCAGCTTGGGGGGGTGGGCAAGGTGCTTACTTTCAAAACTGAACATGTTACAAAAGAACATGCAAGGCCTCACACTTGGTCTGGTCCTTTGGAAAAGTGTCTCTATTAGTCACCAGCAAAGAGACTGGTTTATAAATGGATGCTGGAAATGTCAGTATATGTTCTTCATGTCTTGAGAACATAATGCAGAACAAAATCACAACATAAAGTACAGTAGTAAATCCTCTGAAAGTGTGGTAATGCTCAAATGTTTGGAAGTAGCTTTAACAAATCAAAAGTGCAATCATGAAATTAAGAGCATAGTGAACTCAAGGAATGCCTGCTACCACTCAGTTCAGAATCTTTCATCTTCCTAATGCTTTCAAAAAATATAAAGATTAAAGTACACAGAAACATAATTTTGCATGTTGTTTTATATGGGCATGAAACTTAGTATCTCATATTGAGGGAAAAACATAGGCTGAGGATTTTTAAGAAGAGGGTGCCAAGAGGGATGAGGAAAAACGGAATGGAGGAAACTCCACAATAAGGGTCATGATCTGTACCCCTCGCCAAATAATCCAGGTGGTCAAATCAAGAAGAATGAGATAAGCAGGGCACATGGTGCATACAGAGGAGATAATAGGTGCATACAGGGTTTTGGTGGGGAAACCAGAGTGAGAGACCACTCGGAAGACCTAGGCACAGATGGGAGGGCAATGCTACGATGGGTTTTAAAGAAATCAGTTGGGAAAGTGTGAACTGGGTTGATGGGGCTCAGGAGAGGGACAAATGGCATGCTCTTATGAATGTGGCAATGAATTGTCAGTTTCCATACAATGTAGGGAATTTGCTTAGCCAAGGAACTAAGCTTTTAAAAAAAAACTCTGTTCCATGGCCTAGATTTTCTTCTCATAAATTAGATGGGTGCATTATATAATACAAGCTATTACATGCATAAGTATGGTATCTCTAAAAGAATTTATTAATTTTCATACTATGAACAGTGGATTTAATAATGCCAATGAATAGGTAGATTAAACTTTCCAGTTGAATAGCACAATAAGACTCAAAGGTTCTGTCAGTAATGGCTCCTTCAGTAGCCATGCTTCCACGTAACTTTCCCCACAACTTGCTTGTTCTAAATGTTTACAATTTATTCCCTATCATGGGATGTGTCACCTCTACACTGAAATGTGTATTGTATTTTTCTTTGTTAAGGGGAAAAAGGCTTATGAAACAACTATCTTGCCTATGTGTCTGTCCATATTTGAACTACTGAAACAAGTGCATGTTTTTCACAGTATTTTGACGTTAACATTATGTACTAGGGGCCACCCAACCTAATTATTCTTAATTTCTGACAATTGGTAACAATAACATGGCAATTAAAACAGTGCATGTGAGATGGCATGAGAACAGTGCCACATGAAACATATTTGTACACATTTAGTATTACAAATATGGCAATGGTGCAAAACTTTAATGTTACACCTGGCAACCATAACAGTCAGAAACTTTACTGGTCACAACTGTGGTCAGACATAGATAATTAAAATTTATAATTGCTAATTTGCACTTTCTGCTGTCTTAACATATGTATTAAAAGTTGCTAGTCAAAATACACTGCTGTGATGTGTAGGTTCTCTACCTGGCCTTCATGTAGCGTGTCTTCTGACATCCTTCATCTGCAGCCACTACAGCAGCTTCTAGGGCTGTGAGTCCATCCTCTAATGTCAAAAGTTTAGAGCAATCAAATTTCATACAAGCTGGCAATAGAGCATCAAACTAGGAAGAAAAGAATCCAGTTGCATATCTGTAAATGTGTTATACGTTATAACAATATTTGATTGCAGCTTACTGTATATCATACATCCCTCAATGTCATACAGAAAACTGGTCTGCATCATCACACTCGTGCGTCCACCCACAATAACTTTTGAACCATGTAATGGAATGTTATGAAACTTGGTATGAACATCATGCTGTCAGAGGTTTGCACTTTTCTGTATCTTACCATCATTAACATAAAAAGTGCAGCTGTTCAAACTTGGGAAGTGGGAGTAACAGTAGTGAAATTCAATGCAGGGTCTTGAATGAACTGTAGCTTACACCACACCTTAAATTGGCTGTTACCAGTCACCTTGACGGATTACTGCATATTCACAAACTGGCATGTGCAAGATGGCCAAACCTTGATAAAACTTTCAGATCACTTTCTTTGTTTGAGTAATATCACCAAAGGACATAGTGATTCATGTCTGATGGATATTGCATAATTACGAAATTAAGGCAGAAATGTAGCTCCAAAAAATTGAATGTATGTTGGTAAAGATAACAAAAATTTAATAATGGCAGCTTTTTAAATATTTTCAAGTTAGCACTTTGCCATTAGGTCACATATAAAGACATGATTGCTATCCCATACATCAATGATGGGTCACATATTTTGACGTTTTGTTACATGTCATTTGTCAGCTGGTCTGGCTCACTTATCACTTCAAGGTTATTGATGGCTTGATGCAGGATGTTTGGGTTTCAAGTTACAAACAAACAGACTGCTCCTGACCCCCTATTTTTAGAACTATTAGACTGCAACAAAGAGACCACTGACTCTGTTTGCTTGCTTAACTTCCCTCACTTGCAATGATGGCTTTGTGTAGCAGTGTTCTGAAAGAGGACAATATTTTGTGTGAATTATGTGCGTGTACGTGTTCTGATATCTCTGATAACAGTGAATGTGAAATTTTGGACAGCGATAGTGACATCCCCACAACCAGTTCACGTAAATAATTGCATCCTTCTGCTGTAGTTTTTACTGGTCACATTGAAACAAGTACAGAAGAGGAAGAAAACAGTGAACCAGAGAGCTGTGATGATAAAACAAGTGATGTGTAGTGTAAATCTGATTAAAAGGCAAGTAAGCAAGCAATGAGCCTTTCCTTGGAACCACAGTTCTGAATATAGTAATTGATAACCCTGAGTCTGTAGTTGAAGTCATGAGTTCGGTAATTGGTGACAACCTCATACAGTTACTTATTGAACAGTCAAACTTGTAGCATAGTCAAAATGCACAATAATGGAAGGTCTCACTTCAAACACTGAGTGGTCCAGTATCACATCTGAAGAAATGAGGAAGTTTTTGTGACTAATAATTTTGATGGGACAGGTCAAAAAGGCCAATATAAGAGACTACTGGTCTATTGATTCCACAATTTCCACACCCATTTTCCTCACACAATAAGTAAGAACCATTTTGAATCCATTTGGTAGGCCTGGCATTTTAGTGACAACAGCCAGCAAACACAGGATAAGGGTGGCTATTCAAAATATGGCCCGGGTATGGATATTTTGTACAGAACTTTAGGTCAGTTTACAGCCCAAAACAAGATCTTTCACTTGATGAAGCCATGACCCCATGGTGGGGTCGCCTCAAATTCAGGACATACAATCCAGGAAAAATAACAAATATGAAGTGCTGGTGCGAATGGTGTGTGAGGCAGTATCAGGTTTTATCTGCAACATGGAGATACACTCAGCTGAGGAAGAAGTTGGAGGACACAGTATTATCACTTTAGACAGAAACTTGGGCCAAAATTATCACATCAAGACAGTTTTTATAACAATGTGAGATAAGCTCAGACATTACTAGACAGAAACGTAAGAGTCTGTGGCATTCCACGTGACCTAGTAGCGGAAGGCAAACGCTTGAAAAAAGGGCAGTCAGCATTCCGGAGGAAAGGGGATGTAATGGTACAAGCGTGGAAGGACAAAAGACTTGTGCAAATGATAAATATGATCCATGATGCAACAATTGTGAACATAGGAAGGAGAGACAGAAAAACAAATATGGCAATAAAGGAGCCTTATGCTGCTGTCCAGTAGAATAAACTCATGCAGGGCATAGACAGGGCAGACCAGTACCTCAGTTATTACTCAGTTCTGAGAAAAACTAAAATGTTTGAAAAAGGTGGTATTGTATCTGCTAAAGTGTGTACACTTCAATGCATTTTTTTTGTGTACAGGACACTAAATACAAACAAACAAATGAAGTAAAAGAACTTCCTGCATGAGGTAGAAGGTCCTAGATATCAGAAGTCCAGAATCGAAGTGAGTCAAGTTCTGATGACTTTCAATTGCTAGAGAAGCAAACAACACCAAAGGGAACCAAACAAGACCCGCCATGCAGACTGTCCGGGGATTTCAGAATATACAAACTGAAAAAAATTGTTGCTGGTGGGGAGGAAAAAAAGAAGTATCCTGCAAGACAGTGTAAAGTGTATGCAGCACAAAAGAAGCGAAGAGAAACTAGATACATTTGTAAATTCTGCAATGTTCTACTTCACAAAGGGTCTTGTTTTGAGAAATACCAATCAGTGAAAACTACTAGACTATCTATACGCAGTTACTGCAGTCTTGAGCTCAGGAGCATAATCTATGTGGTCAGACCGTAAGTAAGAGTATGTTATGGGGTTAAACATTCAAAGCATTTAAAATGTCCAGGAACTGGGGGTATTTAATCAAAAGACCATCCAGTATGCAAAATGTTAAGACCCTACTCTACAGATACCATTTTTCAAAATATGTCACACTTGCCATTTATTTATTTGTTGAATCTAATTTGTTTTACCTCATTTAAGGACACAAGACAACCACCAATTCATTAAATTTTATTTTTAAGTGGAATAAAAATTTGCCTTTAGGTCTGGTCAGTATAGCACCAAACACATAGCTTACACTACAATCCAAGAATGTCATTGCCTGTACCTTCTTACATATTTTACTTGTAAATGTCAGAGTTTGCCCTTTACATTTAAAATTTGCATTAAAAGGTAAAGTAATTTCTACAAATAAGTTGTTAGCTAGTAGACAAGAAAATAATCAGTATGTGACAAACTAAAGATTAAGAGATTGCAATAAAAACTTCAGTGGTTTTTCTAGCAGTATATAGTGTTTCTCAAATTTTATTTCTATTTATACCTTACTATTTTTTTAAAATGAGTCTTAATAATTTGCATGCTCATAAAAACAAGCACATTCTAACCATGGATCTATCACCAGGTTTTGCCTGGCTGTAGTGTAGTGTCCCATTTGTGCCAGCCCTCAATGCTGTAGCCCAAGTCCTTGCAGTTACTGCCTCATCCTCAGCTTCCAGAGCCATTCCGGCCATTGTCAACATGAGACTGTAGAGAGCACCTGATGTACCACCCATTGCTGTTTCAGCAATGGAACTGAGTTGCTTTAGCATGGTGCTAGGATGTGACACTGCTAAAGTTCCCAACTGGAGCAGAATGCCTAAGAATATTAAATAAGCAAGTCAGGCGAACATATTTTGATTAAGTCTTCAGAAGGAAATTGAGTTATCTAGACAAATATCCTAATTTGATTATGAAAGAGATCTAGTGATTCATCATGGCAATAATGGAAATTAATTCAAACTTGGTATAAATTTCATGCTACTAAAGACTAACCTCGTCCATACAGGATCGTGAATAACAGCATCATGACAGCTGTACAAGACTGTGAGGTAAGAACAAAATTAGCTCAGTATTAGCACAGGTTCCTACAGTTAAGATAACAGTCTCCTGGAATGAGATGATGTGTTGTTTAGGAGTGGCCATGTCGCTCTTTTCATGTTTAGAAGACTGCTATATTAACACTCACAACTATAACAGCCTCAGATCTGATACTTAAATTGCGTTACATAATGGATCTTAGAAAAATGTACTTCTTTTGTTAAGGTACTGTCTTTCTAGAATTTCAAACAGCAACATGAATGCCAACATGAGCTTTAAGTACATACCACTTACATAATACATGCTGGTAAAATCTGATGAGCAAAATAACATAATGTGAAGATTTAGTAACACACAGGAATCCCATTCACTTACTGCTACGTGTATACCAAATGGTACTGATGTTTGCTGGTTAAAATTCATCTATTTTAACCCATCTACATTTTGTAAGTTGGTAAAGTTTCATCCCAATGATGACCACTTCAAAGGTTTGAAATATGTCAGGGATGAATGGTGTTTTTATGTAACACATATTCAGCTTTCACTTTGCTGCTGATAATTAATGAGCCAATGAATTAAGCCTGAAAATTATGTATGGACATAAACAAAATACATCAATGTCAGTTCTATATAAAACACACTTAATGGCTCAACAATTACAAACATGGTGACTGGGAAACATTGAGGTTACATCTAAAAAATTTAGCATAGATAAAATTTATAATAATGGAAAGTTTCGTACTTATTCTATTGAAAACAATGACTTATAAGTATTTCCACATATGATTACTGACCGTCTGCCATTCTGCGCAGTGTTGTGCCTGTGTCACCATCACCACAAGCACTGTCAAGTTCATTCAACTGACTTTCGTTGGAAATAAAAGAATATGCAACTCCTTCAAGACATCTTCTTAATACATTACAGCCTGCTTCACTTAGTGCAGGTCCTTTCAGCTTAAGAAACAAAAGAAAAAATTGTCATTTCATCTGTGTCACTGTTGTCAAAGTTTAAATTACCAAATTTTCCATATGCAGTAAGTGGCCTCATGTTAGTATTATGCATAAAATGCATTTCTACAGTTCTCTATGTTTCTGTCTGCCTTCGATGTAGTTGCTGAGCAACCAGAACCAGTTTCTATTATGAAAGAATGGCCTTTATCTATCAGTATGTACAGTAACTGAACAATCTGTGTTGCTAGTTTCACTGTTCAGAAACAATTTTATTCATTAAGCCATCACTAAGTAATGCCACAGCCATAAGTAAAACAAACTGGTCAGTGGGAAATACCTGGGCAGGGATGACGCATTTCAGTATTTTCTGAAACTAAAAAGTTAGTGAGATTTGAGATGTCCGCCATGGTGAAGTTATAGACTTTGCTCTTGGGACAGGTGCTCTCCAACTTTATCACTCTCATATCATGAAATTGAATTTAGCAGTTTCACTGCTCCACCAGAATCTCTTTGTAATTAAATAAAATAGCTGAAATTGGAAAGACAGGATGGCACTGGGCAAACTTATATTTCACCAGCAGTGCTGTGTATTAGCACATGTGGTGTGACATGTTTGTTATTTATTTTTTGTAAATTTTTATCCTTCTTATATTTCAATTTGTAATTAAGGCCATGGACTGTAAACAGTGGTTGGCATATCAGTATTGGTAGGCATACCAAAGTTTGAGGAACCACGTTCTAGGATATGACAGCAAGCAGTCTTGCAGATGATTACTAACATTTTGGAGGAAGCTGCTACCTCGATCTGCAGGAAAACAGGCCCCTTGTAAATGTCAGTGACCACTTGCCAGACTACACACAGTGCTAGAATCCACAAGACCACAATCTGCACATTGTGTTTTCAAATTAATTGTTCAGAAGTGTTAGCCTATGTAGCTTATATAAGTTTTAGCAATTTGGGTACAATATTTCCCAGACTACAAGATCCACTTTCATTCCTTGCAATGCTATATAAACCTCTGCACTTTATGATTTAAAGTGCATTGTTACGACTGTAGCAACTGATGTTCCTGTATTTGCGGAAGGAAGAGAAATCTTCATGGTTCCTTACACTAGACGTTCAGTACAACACATTTCTGCATAGCCTGTACTGATAGTGAGTTTACTGAAAATCTGTGCTCCTAAAATAATGTGTAGTAAACAGAAGAGGATTTTGTATAGTGTAACTTTCAAATGAAATGTGATACATTATGCAAAAGGGCACAGGAATAGGACAGCCGAGAGACATGTTGGTCCACCTCCAAAGCATAAAGTGACGCATGAATAGAGAAGGCCACAATATGAATTACTACAGAAGTTACAGAAGAATAAATACTCTTTCCATACACATATTGTAAAACAGCCTGACCTAGAAGCAGAAGTGAAATACTGGATGATAGATCAGCAAAGAATGAAATTTATGTCTAAAAGCAAAGCTACCCTTTACAGGCCTGGACAGACCCTGAGGGTTCCAGGAGGTTGAGGCACCCAGGTTTCAATACAATTGGCATATGAAGGTGGTTAGGTTGTCAGCCTTATGCACCGGCTGCCTTTACCACACAGACGCTGAGTCGACCCCAGGGTCATAGTGTGACAAGAAGGAATGTGTCAATAAAAAATTCCAGTGACACCACTGTGAATCAAATCCATGTCCTTCCAGTTTGTAGAGCAATGTCTCAATCAACTGCACCACTGTGTGCCCCCAAAATTATGTCTACAAAAGTGAAATTTTTTGAGGTGAGAAGAATGGCAGTCATATAAAGCAACAATATTTTTGCTGGGACAAATTGTTGGTGTTACCAGTTTAAGTACAGGGATGGATTGTGAGACATGAGACTCTTCAAGAAATGTGGGACCACCGATGTCCATGATGGAACTGAAGATGATGTGCTATCTGAAGAATGCGAATGACTTGACATTAACAATAGTAATGATGAGTGTGACAGCAATGACAAAGATTTCAGAAGATTCTGTGACCAGTAGAAACTTTATACTGCACTGCTATTTTGTTGAGTATATTTGTGAATTTGAGCTTAAACTATGAATAAAATATTTTTTACCCAATTTCCCTTCTAAAATCTTGGTGTGTCTTAATGGTTGGGGGCATCGTATTGTCATGGAAGTACAGTCTGTTATTAGACATATTTTAAGGGGGGGTAGAAAAAAAAACAGTGTTACTATAAAACTAATACTCTCTAGCCAGCATCCTATGTTTATCATCACGCTCATCTACATTTTACATTAGTTAAACTTTTGTCTTGTCATGCTGTTGTCAATAATATCTAATCACATAAAAACAGGTTCCACTGTTACTTTTTTAAGAGATGCCAATTTCAAAAGCCTGTAAAAATATTTTTAAATCCTTCATATTTCCAATGCCGACAGTCTCTTATGTACGTTAATAGAGTTTATTTAAAATAATTTGACAGTTTAAGTGCCAAGTGCTTATGTAGACACAAATAGAGTAATTTTCTTTCCAAAGCTTTGGAATGGGAAATTAATTTTCTGTTTGGGAAGGACATTTGATCTAATTTTTGAAGCCCTTTTCATAATTGAAATGATTTCTATGTTTAATGCTCACATACTATACCAACCTCAAATTCTCCTGGAACACTCACAGGGGGAGGAACATCCTTCATTGGATTTGCTGGCAGTATGGACATTGGAGAGCCAAACCAGGCACATGCCTCGGTTTCTGCATCAAGATAATTCAACCAGTCTTCCTTGTGTGCCCGAGGAACCTTTAATGCAGAGACTTGGACTCCAGCCATTTCTAATGAAGTCATAATACATGCTGCATATATACGTAAGACTGTGATGCCAAGGGCAGCTGGAACAAATGATACATTCAAAATTACATAATTTATATAGTTGGTATCACTGTTGTGGATAAATCTGAATAGTGTATTCAGTACATTGACTTGGCTACAGGCTGGACATCCATGGAATTGTGGTTTGACTCTGCAGGAGCAAGAGGTTATTATTTTTCTGACACAGCCAGACTGGCTCTGGCACCTACTCAGCCTCCTGTTTAATGGATACCAGGAGACTTTTCCTCAGGTGTTAAGCAACTGGGATGTGATGCTGACCACTCATTCTCATCCAGTGGAGAGGTTATGAATGAGTGGAGCTATACTTCAACTCCCTCACATGCACTGATAGAATGCACAAGAGAAAACATTAACTTTATCATTCTTGTAGAATACAGTATTTTACTTGTTGCTTGACATAGATGACATACTTTAACTCACATGATGAGAAGAATGTAACCAGAGTATCTTGAGCAAAAGAGCAAGTAAAATATTTAGTGCCAGGGAAGACGATGTAACAGGAGGATGGAAAAAATTACATTATGAGAAGGCACATACATAATTCCAGGAAGACTAGGTAGGTGGGAAGAGTAGCATGCATGAGTGAGATACAAAACACATACAACTTACTCAGGAAGCCTCAAAAGATAATACCACTTCACAGAGACATAGGCTTATAGGAATACAACATTAAAATTGATCTCAGAAAAATATGGGGTGATGGTGTGGACTGGATTCACCTGGTCCAAGACGGTCCAACAGTGGGTTCTTGTATGCTGTACACATATATGGTAGTGAATCTTCAGACTCCATAAATATCAGAAGAATATCTTGACCAACTGAGTAACATTCTGGAGTTACTTATAGTAGTAACACAAACATGAAGAAAATTTATATGCCTAACAGCAGTGACATAAAAGACAATTTGGAATGGGAGGGGCAAAGTAAGTTCAAGAAGTAGGAGCCATGGTTGGTTGCACTACAGCCACAGTGAAACATCTTCATGCATCATTTGTTGCTCAAATAATAGTCTCACACAATGTGAGAGTACCTGGCTGAAATTATGTGGCTCTCGATAATGTGACAGCAATAGGTAAAATCAGTACAGTGAAAAATGTGTCATTTAACACATACTATCATATTTGTGGTAATGCAATAGTTAGTGATCATTCCCGAAGAATACTTTCACTGATGGAAGAGCTACCACAATCTACAAGCACTGTAAATATTTTTAAATGCTTACTAAGTTGTTTATGCACTTCTCCAGTGACCAGCCATTGCTCCAGTTGTGATGTACCACCCAAGTTGTTCACAAACACAACTATTTCATCTTCAGATTTTAGTTTTAACGTTCCTACAATAACTTCCAAAATTATTTTCACAGTTTCTGTTGCTGTACACATCTGTAACATGTGCAAATGCAACACGATTATTTTTGTAATCGTCAGTAGTTATTTATAGAAGCAAAGAGCATTAAACAGCACACATACATTGAGAACTATTTATTATGCATATGTTCCTCACTACTAACAGGAAGAACATTAAATACCTATAAGAATCATCAAATTAAATAACTTTTGTGTCAGACTCTTATGGTGCTCGTACAATGGTATATTATCATATGTATATGCCGAACATTTTCATATTTTAAACACATGCACATGCTCATGCATACACAAGAGTGCACATACACACAAACAATGCAAGGGAATTTTGTTTGATCAGTCATATCACTAAGGAAGCACTTTGAATATTATGTAGACTGCTCCTACCCCAGTCATCAAGGATTTTAACAATGAGTGCTGCAGCAGTTAAAGGCCTCAGAACCTATTATCCACAATTGTGAGCAGACCATGACAGTGAGTTCCAAGAGCAAATGTATGTATAAACGCAATGAACTGATGCTTCACTGATCACCTCAGTCTTTAATTATTGAAACTCTTTCCATACTTACACAGATGATCATGTGAGAGGGCTTAAATGTGAAATATTTACACACAGTTATGGCACAACTACAGTGTGACATATGCCTGAAGCCTACTCACATTGGCAGGGGTGAACACCATAACACAAAATCAAGTAAGTAACAGTGAATCAGTATGTACAATACAGTAAAGAAAACTACATGCAACAGCAAAATGGGACAAGCCCAAAGCTGGTAAATGGAAGAAGCAATACACTTACTAGCACTATGTGTCACAACAAAGAGCAGCATAATAAAATATGGGACACAACACTGCATACAGTTTCTTATGCTAAAAACATTAATATAGAAGGATATGGGACCAACAGCAATAAACAAAAACTCAGGCTAAATTTGTTATAAGAAGGATAAGAGATGATTACTAAAAAGTAATATTAAAGGTATGTAACAAGGATAGCAGGTATCCACAATATGCTTGGCAATTAACCATGCAAACAGGATGCACATATTTGTATAAGGTTATTGTAAACTACACAATAAGTGACAAATACCGTAGCAAAAGACTTCATTATGCATAGTGTTTATATATTTTAAGATCATAACCAAGTACTAGTTGCTTACATATTCTAAGATTGCAGCTATCTAGATGTCAATGATCATGCATTACAGCATGCTATAAACTCCATAGCGATGTACGGGTCCTGCAAGGTCGAACTTGAGTCTGACATATGTTGGGTGCAACAAAGTGTAAATGAAGTAAGTGTAAGTTGTATTGAACGGTTAAATCTGGTATTTAGTTAGAAATACAACAGTATATAAATGAACATGAAAATTCTGTTTAAAGCTTGTACTGTAAGGCTGGGAGAATGGGTTGCCACCAGTGAATACTTCCTAATTATTGTTTCAGAATATTTTGTACATGCCAAAGTGTATGTTTGTAGTAAAAACATTTTATTCTATTGGTAGTGTATTTCAATTTGTCATTACTGTCACCAATAATTCACACACTGAACATATTTTACATTGCCAAGCTATCTTTTAGTGTGTTCCATACTAATTAACACCACATAATTCCTGTGCATTAAGCATACATAAAAATGTGTACAATTTAAAATTAAATATCTATTTGATTGAATGCATAATAGGCACTGTGTTGGTAATTTGCATAATATCCATCATAACAAAGAACACAAATCAGTGTATCTGCAGCATAAATGACAAAAATAGGACTTGCAGTGAGTTTATAATGCAAATAAAGGTTATCCAATGTCAAAAGTGATTTTAAATTGATGATATTAGCAAGACAAATATACTGAAATTATTATTCAAATACAGACTTCCTTCCATGGCTTGGATCACGTGGGACATCCCACTAACTATAGAACTGATTAATTAATGGAACAGAGTCTTTAATTGAGTAGGAGCCCAGCTACTCATGAAAATCCTTACCTTTCACAGAACATTAAGATTATTACTCTTAAAACACTTTATTATCCAACAGATGCACAAATATAATTCGTAGGTACAATCAGAATTATTATGAAATATTTAAAAATATTTAAAATTGCTCCAACATGTTTTGGATCACAAGGGATCCATCATCAGGGAGCTTTATACAGTGCTTGGATAAAATTACATTAATGGTTTGTGCTCCATGTACAAACATGAGGACTGTTCATTACACTGTTCAGAACAGTTAAACACTGGAACCTACACCGAGGCAGTAGAATCCAGTCTGCAGTTATCCACCCTCTATTCTTAAGATCCATTTTGCACACTATCCTCCAATTTACACCTAGATTTTCCAAGAGATCCCTACCTTCCCTGCAGAATTTTGTAACAAAAATGGTATATGCATTTCTCAACTGTACCATCCAGGCTACATGTCCTGCCCCTCCAACTGTCCACTTTAAAATCCCAGTAATTGTTGATAAAGAATACATATGATGAAGCTCCTCCCTATGCCATGTTCTCAAGCTTTCTGTCACTTTCTTCCTCATGACTCCAAATATTCTCCTCAGGACCCTGTTCTCAGTCATCCACAATCTTTATTCATCTCTCGGTGAAAAACCAACCAAGTTTCAGATACTTACAAAACTGCAGATAAATTTACATTTTCGTACATTTAAATTTTTAATGTTTTAGACAGCAGAGAGTAAGACACCAGATTCGGCTGATGATATGCAATACAGCTGAGATAGTTTACTCAGTACTACACACCAGGATTTAATTCCTAGATGAAGCTCACACTTTTCTCTTTACCACCATACCCAGACTTGCCTTGGGACCCACCCAACCTCCTACTCAGCAGCTAGTGGGGGCACTTTCATCAGGCATAAAACAGCTATAGCATAAGCACTGACCTCTCACCTCCAGTTTGTGCTCCAGGTAAGAATGCCCACAGATACACCTGCTCTACCATATGTTGCTAGGATATAATGCTGAATTAAGCACTGAAAATTTCTTGGTCTGGTGCTTAAAAAAGCACATGAAATGTATGCATTTTTATTATATATGACCTTATAGCATACAAAATTGAAAAAAGAGTAGGCCAAGTGTCACTTGTCATGTTTCTATGAGTTATTTTTGAAAGTGTCCCATTCTCCAAATGTCCTAGATACCTTTACGAAATCTGAATGTAAGTTCAGTTGACATTGGTGAAAAGTGAAAGAGGGTGGTGGGGGAGGATTCAAAACTTTAACATTTTATTTTGAGGCATGCATAATATTTCTGTACTCTGATTAAACATAGGGGAAATGGTGGTAACATGTGGCAATGGGGGGTAGAATGGAGTATTTAAATCCAGTGAGCAATGTATCAAATAAGCAGAGTACACAACTCAGTTTGAAGCATTGGACTATAGTGAGCTAACTCAAGAAAAAGTGATACACAACAGACTGGGAAAAAGTCATGACGCAAGGGTCATTTACATGCCCACTCCATAAACCTTAAGCAGTGTATAATATTTACAACTATACCTTCACTCTCTTTATACCAGCTTCACCATGGACTCCAAGTCCAAGCTCCATCTCATCAGGCCCAATTTTGAACAATGGTCCAGAACCTAACAATACAATGAGCTATTCTTAATTTGTATTATAAAAGGAATATAGCATTCAATATATGTATCATTGTGACTCTGACATACGTTATGGAGAAAATGCAGTTACAATGTTCTAGTGTAGGTTAAATTGGAACCCAGACTTTCATGTGTTGTGTTACAGGCAACAGAAACATTGCTGAATCATAAAATTTAAAAAACGCTTTCGAGAGATATCTGTACTAAGAGGTATGAAAATAAAATATTCTGACTTTTTGCATCATCTACAAATTATAGGCAGTAAAAATCAGACTTTTTAAGTCAGCCAGACTGGGTCTTGGATGACTGGAAGACCCTGCCTCATAGATATGAGCAATGAATTGACATGGAAGAGTTAAGTTTAGCTTTTATGTTTGTTCTTAATAAATTGTTTCTTGACAATCACAAGTAATATAAATACAGATGAGCAAACTTTTAACCCAGCAATCAACCAATTTTGTGAGACACCAAGAGAATGGGTGATGTGCAAGAATGCAATATATAAGTATTATGGATTCCATTTTACTCATATACAGAAGCTGATGGTATCATTAGCAGACAAAACCTACAGAATTAATGGTAAAATAGCAATACAGATATTTCTAAAACATTATATTTATTGTGTATGGGTGATACAGTGCATGAGCTTTACAATTATCAGGTTTACAAATAAATGCTATATAGGTAATCCCTAGGGTATGAATGCATTCCACTGTAAAAATGGGGGTGGGGGTGGAAGATAATGTTTTGATCTCCTCATGGCCCTCCGATTGCAAAACTGAATACACATAACCGAGGGTACAAGCATTCATGTATTTTAACTTATCTATATCATTCCATCTTGTGTCTGGGAGTACGGTACACTTTGATGCACAAAACTGTTCTTATAAATGAATTTACAAATATAAATTGATTGTTCACCTGGTAGACTGCATGCTGAAAGGCTCACACCATACGTGGCCAAAACTTTCATAACCATTCTAACAGTCTGTGCAATATCTGTCAAAGATTTTCCTTTCTCTACCATGGCTCCTGCAATCTGCGGAGAACACATACATCAACTATAGTGACATGTATGAGAATAAAATTTAATATGCAGACATACATGCTGTCCTGGGAGGAAGCAGCGAAATTCAGCGAGATTTATAACTCTGGTAACCAAGTGACTGTGAGTGAAACATAATATACCACCATGTGTCCTGTTTATGACAGTTTCAAAGTCTGGATACTGGAAAGGAGTACATGGTAGATATGTTTACTGTGCAGAAAATATCTGAATTCTAAGTCTGTTGCATTGTAAATTCCAACCTCATGGAGCCATAAACATTTAAGTGTATGTGCAGAGGACTGAGATAATTTTGGTGTTGTTAGTGGTACTAATGGGAATGAGCTCATAAGTGAAGCTAGAAAATTCATTGAAGACAATGGCGTATATTTTGAATATGTCATGTAAATAAAATTAAAAATGAACAGACATATGAAGATGTAATACTCAACTCATATTGATGATGCAACAGAGTATTAGCCTGAACAAGTTTAACAGCAGCTGTGCCATATACGTTTCTTTATTGGACATCGTCCACTGTCTGAAGTATACCATTTCTTCCTGAATGCAAGAGTACTCTCATCTAAAACAACCCCCCCAAAATAAGCATGTCTGCCAAAGGGTGACCCACCAAAAATAAAATGTTTGCTAAGAAGAAATATTTTACTATCGATTGCATAACCTTAATACACAAAGCATGTCAGATTTATCTACCTTTACCAATCAGTGTCACTGTCTCCATCTTCACACTTGGTGCCTTCATCTTCCTCACACTCACTCCTAAAATCCCCATCCTTTTCAAAGTCATTCCACAACATAGCGTCATCAGTCTCATCCACTGCATTTGATATACAACACTTCACAGTCACTTTTGGTGAGATGTGCTGCCATGGTGATATGATTCACACTCACTAAATACTACATTTATATTTGTAGGTTTATAAAATCACTTGAACCCACAAACATTTACAATATTCTCCACAGATAATTTTAGTGGTGTTAAGAATACATGTGTTCTGGATTTTTGTGTCATGTCTGGGGTCTGATCAGCCTGAGTTCATTACTCTTTTTTTTTGGTTTTTAATTTGTGTATTGGGCCATGTTTTATTTTTGAGCTATGTAGATAATTTTTAATTTTTCAATAGCCATTTTCCTGTCACTACCCTTGGATTAGATCTGTTCTCAGGTACATATCTTAACAAATTACTGTTTCTGTGATGCAAAGTGATTGAGAATAGCTCAATCTAGGGGGTCCACCAAGTTAGATGCTTCTCTGCTGAAAATGGAAACACAGCTGGCTTCCAGAACATTGTCTTCTTCAAAAAATTACACTCTGGACAATATCCCCAAAAAGAAAATTGTGTCAGGTAACTTCAGTCATGCTGTGTTCGCTCATTTGGATTTCCTGACCCTTGAAATGGGATTGATAGGTTGTCCCAAAATATCGGTAAGGAATTACCACTCAATGTTGTATAATATCTCACATGATCGCAGATCTCACATGACAGTGTGGTGATACAGGCCTTGGTTTGGCTCTGCATGGTCTGGTTCAGAGCGATCCAATTTGGCATGGTCTGGTTCAGTGCTTCATATGCGACTTTAAAACAACCTCACATATTGAAGTGCAAAATTTCGGGAAAAAACCTTGTCTTGCATTCGAGTAAATATGGTAATTGTCACAACCACTGAGATTATGACTGCCTGTGTCTCATGTCATATGAGTTGCCAGACTGGAATTCAGGCATCTTTAATTCAAGATGTTTCTTCCGAAAAATGCAAGCTAAACAATTATGTAAAAAGATCAAAATATCAAATACACTACACAATTTAGTACATGAGTTACCATATGACTGGATCAACCAGAAGGAAATGTGTGGGGCAAACAAGTCTGAAAGAGGAGGCTTCTTAGATAAAAGTAAAACAGGCATCTTGAACTTTTAAAAGGCATGAAGTATGTAGAAGAATTTTCCTTGCAAGTTTGTATCAATCATACAAAGGAGAAAGAGCAATTTTGCACTGTTTAAAAGTATTTCTATATAGTTTTTACTTTTAGTATTACATACCATAAAGTTATTTCTGTAATTAACAATACATTATACTGTGTCCAATTAAAATACTTGCATGTACCCATATTTAACATGCGTACTGTCTAAAGTTCATTTTAACAATTACATCTGAGAAGAACAGTGGGCTATATTTTCACAGCACTTCATTACGATCTTTATAGTGTGTGGTTGCAGGGGAGTCAAATGAGTGAGATACATTTTTGCAGCTTAAAAAAACTAATAATATATATATAAAATTGCAAACAACTGTCTCAGTGAAAAGAACAAAGAAACAGTCACTAGGATTAAGGCTAGGTGACAGATTCACTCCACAGGAAGGTCAGGGATATTTGTTTCTTCTCTAACACATCCAGCCAAGCATCAGGGCCTACACTATCTCATATCACAGAGCTTTCTTCTCCAGGAGTAAGTGGGTGGAGGGTAAGGAGGGCCACTCATCTCCATCTAGAGCCAAGGTTAAGAGTACATACAGCTGTACTGCCAACCCCATTTTCTTCATGGTATGATGTTCATTTAAGCAGGGGGCCAATTTTTACATTTATTGGGTAGTATGATGCAGTGATCAGCAGAATACCTTCAAATCTGCCTCACACACCCACAGTTCATTGCCACTCTCATTTTATTGTTCAAAGGTATGTGTTTTATTTAACAACACTCTCACCTACAAAGATCACATAGCAACCATGGCAGATGAATAAAACATGAGTACGAAGCACTAGTGCAGTGACATTTGACAGAGGTAAACTGAAGTACCCAGAGAAAATCCTGTTCCTACATGACTTTGTCCACCATACATCCCAAGTGTTTCTCTCAGTATCACAGTTAATATTAATTTACAATTATGTAGTACCCCACACTTGTTCCTAGCTATAGTTATCAGATTTACCTTGAATACGAAGACCATACCGCACATTCCCCTACGTCCAACAGAACTTCCTTGCTGCAGCAAAGCACAGTCTTCACCAAGCACAATACTCTCAACCTGTAAAGAAGAGATACTTTGCAATCAGGCCTTGAGAAGAATGATTGCTCACTCACCATGAGAAACAGAACATAACATACAACAAAGTATGTAACCATGTTTTATTTTATGTACAATGATGTTAAAAATCATTCTTTGTTACATGGTTGTAATAATATTTTAGTCTTGGAAAATTATTCATGATTTCACAAATAAGGTTAATGTAAAATTCAATAACCTTTAATCCTTCACTCTTGGCCCATTCAACTGCAAGACCAAAGTTCAGACAGTCTCCGGTATAGTTGGGAATAAATACCAATGTTCCAGCTGAAAAATTATAAAGTATGATATCAGTGGCTCATGGCTGATTGAAATTCACTGCAATATTTGTAATTAACAGGTCAACCAGTAATTAACCATGTCATTATGACAGGTTGGTTCAAATATTTAATATTATATTGAAATGTATTAGTGAAACAGAAGTATTTGCAATCTAAAAGAAATTTACAGTACTCACCATTCCAAAATAAATTATTCTGAAAACTGACTTATAAGGAGCTTGAGAATTCCCTTTAAAAATGCATGCTTAATTGACAAGAACAGTGTTTCATCATATTACCACGTGGTAAATAAAAAATTCTTCCATAGCCACATTTTACAAAAAAATGCATAAAGTACCGCTTTATAAAATAAATTAGAATTATACCAGGTGACCACCCTCAGAACAATGCTTCAGCAACCTGGAGACCATAAACGTAAAGTGATCCTGTTAAAGGCCCAGTGTGGCCCAGAGGGTAAGTAGAGGTATAGCTCTACTCTTCCATGAACATGGCACTAGAAGGGGTGAATGGTCAGCAGCATGCCCTGGCTGCACTTTACTCCCGGGAAAGACCCAGTACCCATTTTACAGGAGGCTGGGTGAGCCCCAAGGCGGGTCTAGATGGGCGGAAAATCTCATCCCCACCGGGATTCGATCCCGGGCCTTCCAACCCGTAGTCAGTCGATATACTGACTGAGCTTCCCGGCCATAGTGAGACCATGCACTCCACAAACTACTACAACACACATTACAAAATCATAGAAAGGCTACCACAAACATCTCTCAAATTATGTACAATTCCAAACAAAAACAACACATCACAGAGCAGATAACTACAGATACACTGCTTAAAATATGTAAAAATTCAATATGACATTACTATCATGCCAAGAGGAAAAATCAGCAAAGTAGGTTTAACAATGTACATTAAGGTCAAGCCACATTCAGTAGTGGACCCTGCCCATAATACAAAGGGTATTCTCTACCGCCTTGATGGCGACCATCTGATAATCACAAATATCACATCTACAGCAAATGGAAAGCTGTCATGTCTCTCTAACCTCCTCCTCCCTGCACTTAACAATCAAGCATTGCTATGAAAGTGGAAGACAGCAGTTTATATGTTCCTAAAGTGAAAATCCTTGCCACTATGGTAAGTTGGTCTAATTACATAGCATGATGATTTGTGGCTATTACCTTTCATGGCCAATAGAATATTTGTTATAACACAAGAAATGTAATGCTCGATTAAGGTTCATCTGCACAGGTAAAAAGCAGCATGTCAGTGGAACAACTATCTGCTAATAAACATCTGAAATGAAAGCTATTGAATGATGCTGCTGGAACTGACTACTATAAAAATCATATCACAGATTGTATTGTACCTTCATTGTTTTGAGCAACGCAATGAATGGCATGCAGAATATTTCTAGGTGGAGGGGAAGCAAATACTGACCCTGCAATAGCACCACTCAACATGCCAGTACCAACAAATCCTGAAAGAAGAAACAGAAAATGGTACACAACACATTTCACGTACTTCATCACATTTATCAGACAGGTGCAAACAGTGGCCTATTCCAAATTTGCTTACAACTAAGATCAGTGTAAAATAATATGCAATGAAAGAAATACATGAATTGTAAAGAAAAGAGAAAGAAAGACACCTCACAAACTAAAGACTTCAAAATTATTCCTTTCAGAACAGACTTATGCTTGATACAAATAAAACTGAAGCGATGTGGATTAATTCAGCTCCGATATGTTTGCTGTATAAGGCATGGTTAAGATACAATTAAAATCTTGCATTTAACAGTGCTAATGCTTGAAATCTTAAGTTTTAAACTATTTATGAAGTGCATCAAAAGTTACTATTCACAACTTGAAAATCTACAGCACAGCAAGCCGGCAGGGATTATTACATTATACTTAGATTACGAGACGAGCTTCTCACTGCAATAACTATGTATATTAGTGTTCTCTGGGATCTTACATTATGCAGTCTGGTAGAAACTTACAAATGTTTTGGAGCAACTGCCTCCCTTTTTGTGTAAAAGATTACATGTTTCTACATTCTTGTACCCTGAATTAGGGGCAAGTGGAAAGGTGCAAGAAGAGAGTGCATGTTTTTTCCTCATACATCTTACAGTTAACATGACTGGGGAAACCATCGCACCAGTGCATAAACATGCATGGTTCTGGAATACCAGAGTATTACTGCATAATGAAAGGTGGGTGCCACAAGGATTACATACAAACCACGAATCTGTGTGTCATAAAGACAGTAGGATGTAGAACAAATCACAAATACATCTTCCTCATGAAAAATGGATACTGTATTATCTCTATGCTCTTGTTAAGTACTTAGTTTATGGAAAACAAGAGCTGGAAATAACATCTGTCTTAACAAATACATTTTGTGTGTGTATGTATAAACAGGACATTAGTCTAAGTAATTGTCAATAAATTGGTAGATGAAGATAACATGGCATTTTGTGAAAAATGAATTTCAACACTGCTAGTAAAACCAAGCAATGAATTCCATCCTGAGCCATTTACAACCAGTTAATTTAACATGTTTCCATACAATCTATATGTCTGTGTAGCTGCCAGTGTGATGTTATCAATGATCAATCTTACCTCCAGCAAATGGCTCATGTCCAGATCCACCTCCAGATAAAAGGGCCACTCTGTTCTTACTATCTGCCCACTATAATTATCAACATTACAACAATGTAAAATCCAAAGATTTTAATGACCATGAAACATAACGTTTTTCTACAGTAAATAGCTGCATTTATATGGAGCAGTAATATAATACGAACAGACATTTTCTAAAACATGGAAACTTTAGGACTGTCTCTGAAGCCATTAGACCTTTAATCTGTATTAATGCAGCAATTCACCCAAGAAAGTATCATGCCATTAAAGTAATGTACATTTTATATACACTCCACAAAATTTAAGTGATGTTAAATTCATAACAACAATTTAACCATTACATCAGGAAATAACTTACATTATCAAATAACAGATTAATGGTGATATCTTTGTCCATTTACATGACATGTTTGCATACTTTACTTCCAGTTGGTCTAAATGGACCACTATATATTTCCCAGAAACAGGAATGTTTTGTAAATTCAGAATAAGCGTCAATTCCAATCTCTGTCAAAATAAGATACTTGAAATTATAGTAATCATATGCCCACCTGCTTTGTTAAGATGACTCGGTTATCAGCGTGCAAACAAAGGCCTGGATGTGCTCTAACAAGGCCTTCTAACATCTCATCAACACAGTTCTCTGGTAAGTTGATTAGTTTCTTACTCATTTTCTGCATGTAAATCTAAAATAATGACAAACAAATGTAACAAGAACATTTCTGAATATGCTCAACACTAGTAACAGTACTTCTACAATGATGCACATATTTGAGTTCTGCTGTTTTCACTTACCAGATTTTTAGTACATTATGAATGAAGTTAATCACAAACATGAAAATACTGAAATGTCAGAATTTGTTGAACTGGAGAACAGCAGACCATGGAGTGCCTCGTCAAGGCATAATGATGTCCTCATAGGCCCTTTTTGAAAGTGACAAACAGGTGATAAGCTGATGTTATAAGGTCAGAACTGTAGGGTGGATGTGGCATCACTGTCCATTCAAAACTGTGGTACACACTTGTGTGTGGCCTTGCATTATCATAGAGTAACACTGCAGACATTTTGTCAGATGAACTCTATAAACATGAGCCTTTAGACTTCTCTGTATTTCAACACAGCAGTAGGAGTTCACTGCTGTTCCCATTCACAAGATCAAGAGAATAACACACTTCTCATCCCAAATAAAAGCCCATAAAAAATTTTGGATGGACAGTATGCTGCATCTGCACTACAGTCTTGATGCCATATAATCAGATTATTTCCTCTGATAAATTGTCATATAGTTCTACTTTCTCTTATGTGTGGTACAGTAATTATGCTGTCAAATTATTCCTATTATTAATTTGTGATTGACTGACTTGTGTTGGATTGTTCTATTTCTGTGTTATGACAGATGCTTGCTATAGCATACACATCATGATATTATATAGTATATTCATATCTATGATGACTATTGCTATATCTAAATGGGGTTTATCCCAAAAGATCCATGGACTGTAAAATATAAATAAATAAATAGTATGTTTGGTCCTTTAAAAAAAAGCCTGAAAAAAACAAAACTACACCAAAGAAGAGGCACTTAGGGATTCTGTGTGTGCCTGTGCCTGCAGAGAGAGAAAGCAAATTTTTTTTGGCAGCAATGCATGCTCTTTTCCAAAGGTGGAAAATACCTTGGTTAAGGCTAAACTGAAAAATAACTATGTGTACGGTAACATGGCAGTGAAGGTCTGTGAAATTTTCACTTCTCTTTGTAAATAGAATGACATAAAATAGAAAGAATTACTTTTAAGAGTACCCCTTGTGATATTATGGGTGATGCCAAACTCAGAAATTCTTATGGCTTTGAATTAATTACATTCTATTTTAAAGTACAAGTAGAATATGACATAGTATGAATGTGCATTAATACAATACAAATGTAAATATGAGGTTTATACAGTTCTTTATAGGTCAGAGTAGCAAATTATACAAACTAAAAATGCATTAAGTTACTCATATCAAAAATTAATAAATAATATGCATACTACATTAGCTTTCAGTTGAAAAAAAAATGTTTGCTGTATGAAGAGTGAGCTGAGACTACCTCTAAATGCTTGCTTCACTACTTCTATATGCTGGTTTAAAATTTTAATGTTAGCTTGAAGGGTATTGTGTAATTTGGTTCCTGCTGGGTACACACTTTTTTCTAGCCAGTAAGGGTGGTATTTGGCACGTGATACGTTTATGCGTATATTTGTAATATAAATTGATAAATTTGTTCAAAATTTTACCACATTGTAACAAATGCAGGTAATGAGAACAGTTGTTGACCAGCAATATAAAATGTATTACATTCCTTCAATAATTTCCAGCAGCAGACTTTTGTCTTTACAGCTGTTAATTAAGGTCAAGGTTTCTTCATTCATTTGGGGGGAGGGGTGGTGGTGGTGATGGTGAATACTTCCTTCCTGCTTGCTGAAGTTCCCTAAAAGATAAATCCAGAAGGTAAAGGTATTATTGCCCTCTGTTGGTCCACTCATCCATAACCTCAGCAGGCCAGTAGGTGTCTCAACAGACCTACACATTATGAAAAGAATGGCTGAGCTTGCCAATCAGCAGACATGCATATACCATACGAAGCCAACAGGAAGTGACATGATAACTCTAAGATAAAATATGGACCCTACAGAGTATAAATTATCAGTTGTACACACATAACAATACACTGGAAGATGTAACTAACAAGTACTTTGAATCGTACTTATCAGAATGTTTTACATAAGATAACTTTCTCCACATCCCATAATCACTCTGAATAACTTTTGGAAGAATGGGATGTATGCATGCCGCATCGTATGTTGCCCAGTTCCATGCAATGAATGTAGGGATTACACACGTTACTATTCTATTACTTGTTCCTTCTTCAATCTCCCTCCCACTATCACATCTCATCAGCAACTTCTTATCCTCATTCAGTGCTACATAACCCCATCTATTTGTGCAGAATAAAGTAATTGAATTAAGAAACAACAAACTACAATTTACCTTTACAGTTTCAATTTTAGAGCATACAGCTGCACTTACAAGGTGAATGACAGGATTACAATCAAATCAATAAAAGTGAAATTGAAAGGATCTTCCAATGATAAACAAACATGGTGCTACAATTACAATTAAGCCATTTTAGTATACTCACATTTCTCTGTTTTAGACATCCAGTTGGTAGTGGTACCAGATTTCAATGTTTCTACGTCTCTAGTATTTTCTGATTTCTCATGACAACCTTTCAAGCTGCTACAATTTTGATTACACACAAGACCTCTGACACATGACCTCAATAGATAAATTTCTCACTGATACTATGCTCTCAATCAACAAGTCTGCTACAGTAGACAACAAAGAAACTGGCAATCCTTCCAAATGAACAAACACAAACAGGAAAAACTATTCTCTCCTGAAAGGTAAATATTTTTTTTCATAATTAGAAGGTGTTATGGGTCACATGTGAATGTCCTAAGGAGAACAATTCATTGGATTTTGGATGTGATATTTAACCTTTAGTCACCCTGAGATCAAATTCCATGTTCACAGCGTACTTCCCTAATATCCTTGGCATAATGTACCCTCTAACCTTCTTCTTAGGCTTCCACATTTTTCCCACCAAAATTTTGTATTTTTTCCCCTATATCTATTTGTAATCCAATTCCAAATATATCATAAATTTAAACTCCAATTCCCTTGAACTGATAACCCCAGGTGTCTTATCAACAACCTTCAGTACTGTCAGACAGTACATAGAGACCAATGTCATATGCATGGCAATCCTCCTTCATATTTGTACAATCTCATGCTCAACTTTCAGCTTCAAGACATACTGTCCTCATGATTTTCAAGGTTTTACCCATTTCCTACAGGCAAATTCCACGACAGTACCTGAAGGAATGCTGAAATGCTTCCTTCTACATTTTTTCCAAGTCATGTGCTTATCAACCTACCATTTGTAACTATAGGTTGGGAATAATGACATTCAACAAACCACAGACCAATGAATCTTAACCATTTGTAGTCCAAATTATTCTTGTGTATTCCAACAGTCCAGCCCAAATGAAATTTCCAACAAATCAAGTATCTTCAAACTTTAAAAGCAGCCACTACCTACCAGGAATTAAGAAAACCAAAACAAAACACTTTAAAATAATGTGTTGATTTGAGCTTGGCAGTGGACTTGTACAGCATAAGGAGCAACTGCATCAATAAAGGTTAAGTTTTTTACCCAACTACGTGGTTTGTCTCGAAAGTAATATAATAAAAACAATTACAAATAACCAAAAGAAATCAAATAACATGCTAATGGAAATTGAAGGAAAACTTACAACACACCACCAAAGCATTGCAGAAAAATTTAATACCTATTACATCTCTGTTGCTGATAGCATTGCTAACAGTAAACAAGCACACAATACTATTGATGACTCATACAAAAAGGACCCACTAAACTATCTGTACTCTACATTCCAACAATCTTTTACAAACAACAAACTGAAAAACACAACTACTGGAGAAAC
>Ga0123352_10001634_pt1 | contig 30192 bp, 26 predicted proteins | sample TergutLab28metaG_FD_89700 | JGI IMG/M metagenome (GOLD analysis project Ga0123352, IMG submission 89700) | Labiotermes labralis P1 segment gut microbial communities from Petit-Saut dam, French Guiana - Lab288 P1 | ecosystem: Host-associated > Arthropoda: Insects > Digestive system > Gut ...
CTTTTTTCATTCAAGTAGCTCCTCAATTGACCTCACGAGGCTGAGTGGACCCCGTTCCAGACCCACTACTACTCAGAAAATCCGGTAGCGCCGGGGATCGAACCCGGGACCTCTGTATCTGTATCCAGAAACTCTGACCACTAGACCACAGAGGCGGTCGCAGAATGATAACACGGGTGATAAATGATGAATTGGAGGGCTTGGAGCGTGAAAGGTTCGTGGCCTATTTAAGGGAATATACAAGCATATGTGTACAAATTCGAGGAAAGCCTCAAAGAACCTCTATTATTATAGCTGGCCTCCGAAACCAGACAATCCGGAATCTGCCGGACAGAAAGCAGATTGCTAACTACTTAACCGCAATTTGCACTTTCCTGGAAGTATTACTTATGTTTTGTCTCCTTGTGTTACAGTGTTTATGTCCAAGTAAATAAATAATTTTTTTCAGTCTAATAAATACACGCCTGTGGCAAACGTTAATCTATCCACGCAGTGTGCGAAATAACGGAACCGCAATAACGCCGCCGAGAAAGGTTAGCTACCCCTAAGCCACCTGAGGTTTGCAGAAATACGATTTGGATACACCCCTCAGACATCTGAGGTTTCCAGCAATACGAATTGGATTATTCGATAACCGATGTTAGGTTAGTTCTTTCGTCTTGGTTAACACAAGAACGGGATTTTTGCAATCCTCCATATTGAGTTCTCGTCAAACTGTAACTCTTCTTATCCAATTCAATCTATCTCTTCCTTACACCCAGTTGCATCTTCCCCTCCATTTCACTTCTACTGTTCCATAATGAAACTGAGGACATAATTTAAATTTCAACCACGGCTTACTATTGTTTGCTGAGAAGGGAAGGAATATTTTTTGAATATCAACAGAACCGATGTCTTCACAATTCTGCATGCAGCAGAACTTTAAATTTCGAAGGAAATATTTGCCAAAACCTCGCATATATTCATAACCTATTTTAAATACCTGTACAAAGGACAACTTAGGTTAGTGTTTCGTGCATGGAGTTTTATGGAGTGAATGTATAAGCAGAATCTCGTATCCGCCAGTCCATTTATAAAACTACACACAAAAAAAATTATATTAAGTTTGAGATTGCAGTGCCGGGAGAATTTTTATTATTTCCCATATCGGCGCAATTTATTCCCTAATTTACACACAACTCAAACCGAAATTACATCGGTTTTCCCCAACCGCATCATCACCCAGACAATTGTTGTAATTATTAACAAATTTACAAAGAGAAGTACGTGTATCTGAAGCCGTTTCTGTCGGTATGTATGGTAAATCAGCAATAGCGTCCTGGCTATAGCCTCCTCCTGCACTCATTAAGCTACAGGGTAAAAAGACTCATTACACTTATAAATTCGAAAGAAGTCACTTCCTTGATGTTTCGTAATTCGCGAGTAACAGAAAAGTTCCTTTGTAAATCGCTCCAGTGTTGCCAAAAAATTTACTGACCATACAGAACATTATTGCTTAAGTCTACTTAAGTAGCATTCTACCAACACCCATATCCTCCAACTAACGCATTGCAGTCACACGCCATCTCTTTCATACACTCTTAAGAATTTCTCATCTTGTGCACAAGCAGTGTTGTGTGGCGATACTCCTTTTTATATCATGAATAACTCATACCAGTTTATTTTAAACCCTGAAAGCAAAGTGGTAATTGTATATGCTATGTACTTTATCATTCAAAAACTGTAGCCTACCCGTGGGTTTCACATGACGGGCACAGTACGCGGTAAATATTTTCTTGAACAATGTGAACAGGTTGGTGTTTTTAATTTATACTGTAAAAAGGTTTACTGTGATGAAGCAAAATAAATTTCTAACATTTAGTTGAATTTCAGATTTCAAACGGTTGAGATTACGATAAAACAAACACTGTTGAAGTAGAGGCGGATATTCATTATACAGGTTTTTTTATATTTTGCTTCATTTCTCCTCCTATGGAACTGTATGCTTCCCCATTATCGCAGATGTCAACATGTTGGAAGCCAAAGGGTTTGCGTGTGTATGGGTGCTTGAATGTACATTCACTGCCGTCTGCAAACGCGATATTGAAATTTAATGCAATTTTCTTTACGTCAGGCGACGGAACGATATCTAAATCCACATCGATTTTTGTTTCATTTTGTTCAACTGTTGACAAATGATCACATAATGCTGAGGTAAGGTCTCGGCGGTGGCGTGAATTAGGTGACTGAAAGTAAGAAGCCGTCTCAAGCATCCTCAGAGCACATCTGATATCTGTCGATTAAAACCCTGAATAACTTAATGCATGCTAAAAATTTGTCACTAGTCGTGGTGTCTCTTAACTGTGGTAGTTACCCGATGTCAACATATTTCTGAAACTTTACATTCTCGTGGCTCTGTTCACCAAGCCTCTTTCGCAATGCATCCTGCCGCCTCCATGATCAGAATATATTTATTTACTGTTTTGAATCTATATACAAAGACTGCATACATCCGCACAAGTGACTAAATTTTGTAGAGTTGCGCAAAATATTTCTGGACTCTAAGTATGGAACTTGCTTCACATCACCCTTCTAGCGCCGAGAATATTGACGTAGTGCTTAGGTTTTGGGGAATTTTTGGAACCCTGAGATACAGGAAGAAACTGAAAGTAATCCTCGCATAAATAATACATACGTATTAATGACTAAAGACTGGCAATATCACAAATCATAAAATACTGAATTATAGCATTATTAGTGAAAAATTAGTTTGAATGCATGTGGAGGGGAATGAAGCCGACCTGATTTGATTATTATTCTTGTATTCTGCCAAAGATGCCGAAAAAATTACGCAAATTTTTAGGAATTTTTCTATCACGACGCAGAAGAGATAAATGATCGGTGTCATTTCCTGAATAAATATTCACATATTTTAACACTTCGTATCAGAGGCAAAATCTTTTTCCATTTTAAAATATAAGGAAGGAAGCCTACTCAGCAGGGAATGTTACAAAAAACTGAAATTTAACACTACATAAATTCTACGCTAACATTGCACCAAGTCACACCACATTACACTATATCTGGTGACAAAGACTAGGTAAGAACAGCTTTACCTACCAGGCCCCGGGAAGTGTCACACATGTACAAGAATTTATTTTTATCTGTGTACTTACTGGCGAGATGCTAGAAATTACAGTAGCAGAGGGATAATAACTATGTAGACACGATATCTGAGTTTGTCTGTCTGTCATATTCACAAACACTAACAGTTCTTAGGCTCGTCTGGAACATCGCGAAAAGCGACCACTAGCTTCGTCATGTCTGTCCGTCTGCCCGCCTGTCCGTCTGCCCGCCTGTCCGTCCGTCCACATGGAACAACTCGGCTCTCACTGGACGAATTTTCATGAAATATTAGGTTTCAGCATTTTTGGAAAATCTTTTGAAAAAAAATTAAAGTTTCATTAAAACTGGACAAGAATAACGGGTATTTTACATGAAGACCAGTATAAATTTTGATCATATCTCGCTCAGTTCTTCTTAGAATGAGACATATTTCGGACTAAGTTGCAGAAAAAGTCAAAACACACATTTTGTGTTCAGTTACTTTTTTTTTTTTCGAAAATCGTGCCGTTTGTGATATGATGTGGAAAAATATGGTACAGTCGGACAGGGCACATATGGCAATGGGGCGTACGCCCATTGCATACTGGATAACTAGGGCTACAAACACACTCCCGATTGGTCTGTTTTGTCAACGCAAATAGAACCTCAGATTTCGCAAATTTAAACAGCCCAAAACAGAATGGCATTTAGAAGACAGTGGCCTACTCCCCACATTGCGTTACCGTTAAGGGCTTGTCAAAGTCAAGGTGCAATTGTTCAACCCTGATTTGAGCCCTACATTTGTGCTTCATTAAAAAACATGTCGTCACGCTTCTGACGTCATGTACATCAGAGGCGCGGCAGTAACATTTCGTGGTTCGAAGCCAATCATAGACGAAACACGTGCTAATTTGTGACGTCGAAAAACGCCTGAACAAACCTCAAACGCAAAGTAACAAGCAACGAGAGAAGTGAAACTGGGACAAGTTGACATTTGCACGTATCCTTCGATCGAAATCTCTGCCTGTGAATTTCAGTGATTTTCTTGTACAGAAAATCCGAGTACATGTATGGGAAGTCCGTCGCAAGACTACCTGCACCACCTGTTGCGCAAAACAATGCCTTTACCCAAATACTGTATTTAGATCCAAACTAATATTTTTATGAACATAAAATTTCTAAGTGTTACTTTCACTTTTCAGTCATATTAATATCAGAGATACAGCTCTAATTTTATTGGTCGTTACTTTTTAAGAATTTTTTTCTCAGTTCTGAAAAAATCCTACAAATATGACGCATATACAGTGCCGTAAACTGAGACAGACAATATTTTACTATTGTACACAGTGACCGGAGTTACACCATATATACTGACTGATTAAATGAATGCATAATGGGGAAGCCAATTTCAAAACTTTAGCCCCTCGCATATTTAACCTAGAATAAAATATTTAGAGAATTTATTTTGTTCAACACATGTCTCATTCCTCAAGTACGTACAACATGTATGTACAGTATGTATGTACGCAATCCAGTACGATCGGACGTGCAAATTACTTATTTCTCAGGAGCATTAAAAACATAATCTTAATAAAATACATAGATTAAAAACTGAAATTACAAAACATTTATAGCGGAACAGATATTAAGATCATTAACGGAAAAACGAATCTCTAATAATACATTTCGAGTTCTTATGGTAGGCCTCTGCAGTCGATTGAAATTTACTAAATATTAAATGTAATAAAAATTATACTAAAGAAAGCGGGGACCGTGGTAGCACAGTGGTTAGGTGCTGTGCTACAAATCGGAAGGTCGCTGGTTCGATTCCAGATGGTGTCATTGGAATTTTTCATTGACATAGTCCTTCCGATCGCACTATGGCCGTGGAGTCGACTCAGCCTCTAATAGAAATGAGTACCAGGAGTATTTCCTGGGGTTAAGAAAGGCCGGTGCGTAAGGCTGACAACCTTACCACCATTCTGGATCATTGTCACGTATTCTGGGAACCTCGGGCCTATAATGGGATTGATTTACCTTTACTCAAGAAAGCATTCGTAAGCACTTCAGGTATTATTCTGGAATTACCATGGTGGAAGAATCGGTCACGATATCCTTTCTAATTTTCGAGATTTGAAATGCAGACTCTCCGAATACGAAGTAAAGGACCACAACCTTTGATCAAGTGTTAGAATGAAGTCAATGGGGTATGTTACAGGTTCAAAATTAGAGGCTGCGACAGTCCAGTGCCTCGTACACAAACTCCGCTTCAGATTATTCCCGTCAACACCCTCACACCTCTTCATGGTAGATCTATTTCAGTAACATCCCATGAATACACTCCTATCTTTCCCGTGGACTCTTTATCTCAGATTTTTCTACACACATTTTGAAACATTTCGATATTACTCTATCCAATTAACTATATTAAATTTATCCAAAAAATCTCTCACTCGCAACTTCAGAGAGCATATACTGTGGTGACAGGACACAACTTAACTTTCAATATTAAACACATAAATAAATAAATAAATAATACCATTAATATTGTCTACTAGCCTTATATACGAAGTTTTACTAAAAATTCTAGTATTGTGGGATGTAACCTGAATCTTCCACAACAACTTTGTAAGACCATCAAATGTCGCAAACCCGCACTCAGTTCTGTTGCTCTGGTGGCAAAGCCGGCGTAATTAATTTTAATTTCTCGAAATAATTTACAGAGATTTTGTCTAAATGTTACCTTTTCATCTGGAATGCTGATTCTCAGCAACAAAGGCTACCAGGAATATACCAGTACCAATCGGTGCTGTTGCCGTTTATAACCCCTGGCATTGACAGGTATAGATTGCGCACAGTCTGATGGCAAAAAACGCCGGCTAAGAACTTAAAATGATTTTAATCCCACGCGAAGTTTTGCATCTTGTAGTGAAAGTACGCTTTGCCGAAGTTTTGGAAGGTATTTCTGCCTCAATTTTCAAGATCGGCGTCAACAGGGGAGAAACGGGAAGGATCAGAAGTGCTACCTCCCGGTCAGGGCTAACAAGATGTATGAACAAGGTATGAGCCAATGTTACATGACGTTAAGTTTTATTTCCTATGTCGTCAATTATCCACGTGTTCACTACGACAATATTCTCTCTCCCTCTCCTCATCTCGACTCTGAAGAGAGAAACAGCAAGCTCCTCCGCAACTAATTCACGACACTAAATTACAAAAATGCACTATTTGTTCCTTAGATGTTTATATTATACCATCACACTGAACATTCCTGTATGTTTCGATTCGCTAAGTCCATGACTAGGGGATCAGACCAAACAAAACCGCATAAAACCAAAATGGCCACTTGTGTGTACAGCGGACGTGGTGTGGAAGAGTAAAGTAGGTAAAATGCATTCATTTCTTTGTATAAGAGTGGTACAGTACAAATGTGCTGGATCTTGGTGTATTGGAAATGAATATTAAAAAACATTAAAATAATTTAAACATAATTATGAACAAACTTTTAAAATATACCAATGTACAAAATATTAATAAAACAGAAAGGTCAAACGAAGGTTGCGATAACATTTATATATTTCAAATTATTTTTGTATATTTTAATTATTTTAATGTTTTAATATCCATTTCCAATACACAAAGAACCCGCATATATCTGCGTTTATTCTACAAAGAAATTTCTACATTTTAACTATTTGGCTCTTTTACACCACGTCCGCTGTATACGTAAGTGACTAATTGGGTTTTATGCGGTATTGCTTTGGTTTGATTCCCTAGTCTCTCGAGGACAGGAACAAGTAGGAACAATCAGTGTGACACTTACTTACTAAGATAAACGTTAAGCTGATAGTGTAATATCATTTGTGTTGGTACTCACTGTAAAACCTCTCCAAGTCGCTTAGAGGTGGTCTTGAAACTTCCCCTTGCACCGCTGTAAACTCGGAGGGTGGTGTCGTGTCGATGGAATTCTCCTGGAGAACGTCTGTGTCATCGTTCGAAATGTCGGGTCGTCTTATTAGACGCGAGCGAAACCACAGATACTCCTCCTCCCTTGGCAGCAGCGGCACGACTTCACGCATCTTCAGCCCTGCATCCGCCTTCACTTGTGATTTTCTGTAGCTCTCCTGGTATCCGGGTTTAATTCAATTACGAACGTAAGTATCTGAGTTTAAATTACTTGTGACCGTCTGCGACTGCCTTTATATCTGGGTGGAATTTTTTATTACAGTCTGTAATTTTACCTTCTTTCAATATCCTTATGACTGTCTGCAGCTGCCTTGGCTTCGCATTTTACTTAAGTATTAACGTTTTCTTAATCCGACGTCACGCCTCTCATCTGACTGTAGTAGCCTGCATCAGTGTGTCGTGTCTCGTCTTACATGATCTTTATCTTCTGCACGTGTCTGTTATTCTGTGAGAAGGCAGATGCTCTATTAGTGTTCTCTTTCTCTGCTGCTGTGGCAACAGAAGTTACAGAATTAATTCCAAGAGCAAATTTGGTTTTCAGTTTCAAATAACTTGTTAATTCCCTTAATGCCCGCTGCTTCTTGTGTATCACTGCGCAGTCAACTTCCCGGAATGGGACGCTTGTGATACTTTTTGCACCAGGAAGTCAGCGCCGAAGGAAATACCTTCGCCAATCTGCAACAGTGAAATAAAACGCTTTCAGAATCTGTGATAATCTTAGTTGCACAAATGGAGGGCGACTTGAAAAGAAAATTGGAAGCAGCTGTTGTGCCCCTTTTATGGTTCCAAAGGACGCGAATTTCTTAAACTGAAGTCAGTCTAACCGCCATTCAGTGGATTTACGTTCATACTCTACAGAAATTAGAAACCGACACACGCTTCTGACTGGAGTCACCCTTACTAGCTTTTAATCAGTGCCCCCATGCTACGGCTGCTGAGCCATTATCAGCGAGTTCTAAGTACTAGAAAGAGAACTGCATATAAAGTTAACAGTGCGTATGTCATAGAAAGTTTATACATATAAATTTTAAAAAAAATGCTTTTCGCCGAAACATTGAGGAGTTTGATTAAAGGCAATCAGAAGTGTCTCGCTGTAAACAGTGTATTTTGCACGTTTTTTAATGTGTAAAACTGTATAAGGAAATACATGGTAATATGCAGCGCTATACAATTACGCAAATACCTACAAGAAGCAGAACCCCTCTTCAGAATCTAACGGATCCTCATAAATTCAAAAAAAATTCCTGTTGTATTTAAAACAGCCCGCTGCTGGTCCACATAATTAGATTAATTCAGTCTAAAGTCCCATTACATGTCTTTGAAGTTCCATTTTAATAATACTCTCTATCACTTATGACTAGATCTTTCAAGTGTCTCTTTGCTTGAATCCGCCTCAACAAACCCAGTAGGCTTTTCACTTTAATTCCATTAGTTCTCCGTGCCCTCGCCATTTAACTGGCTTTGATTTAATTACCCCAATTATATTTGACAAACGGTATAAATAGTAAAGGTTCCCTTACTCCGTTTCCTCCATATCCTCCTACGTACCCTCAATTTAAGTCCACACATTCTCCTCAGCAAACTCTTTCCAAGCACTTCCTCTCAGTAAACTTCCCGAATGTGACAGTTCAAAAATTCATACAGAGCGATAAGACCTGCAGTCGTAAATATTATCGATTTGTGCATGTTATTTGATTTAGTATGGTAGAAATTATTGTAATTACAAGAAATAAGAAACAAACAAAGATGGGAAGACTGTAGAAAACAACGAAAGAGGCTATACATAAAAAAGAACGAAAAAGAAAAGCCCGCTATTAGACGCGATCCTGAGGCACATCCAGCCACCTTCCTTCAAGTCCTCTCCCCCTGCGATCCTTTTTATTAAGCAACAAATCTTGTGGTACCAGAAAACGAAGGGTCAGCAACACCAATACCAAAGCTCACAATTGGACACGATCCTGACCCAGTTCTCTCCGCCTCCCACGTTCACATCCTGTTCTGTCGGCACTTTTTTCCAGAACCCTTCTTACGAACCCCTGCATTAACTTCCCTCCACATTAAACACGCTATACGGAAATATGCTAATAAAATCGGTAAAAACATATTGCTGGTAATGGGAAACACTATGTGATTTCCCTCATTCCGTACTTCATATGCCTGCCCTCGTAATACTCTCCCGTCCGTTGTCATTTTGCTTAAGTCGCTGTGCCTATGAGCTGCTCTAAACACCGTCTCAAGATATTTAAATATGCCATATTTATTTACTGACATTTAATGTTTAATTTATGCCCCTTAGTTGAGAATTCACGAGCGTGTGGCAGCCATATTAATCAACCAACGTCAGGCGTGGGGACTGCAAGAAGGGGAGGAGGTTTTCCAAAATATTAAGATAATTTTAGGAAATACGGATTTATTACCTCAAAAAATCCCACGCAACTGAAGGTTTTCATTTCTAAAGCAGAATTTATTGCCAGGAATTTGTATACAGGCAAATGTTCAATGGATTCTTTTTTCGCAACCCACGTCTCGACGTATTTCCAATGACATGCACATCAGCAACGCCGCCAATGACATTATTACGGTTCAGTATATTTGCTGTGTGGTGACAGCTGAGCCACACCAACTCCAGTTTTCTGCAAGATGAAACTATTTTTGTACAGTCACTCCACTGTTCTGACGTAGGCTGATCGACACACACACACACGCACGCACGCACGCACACGTGCACACATTATTAAAGAGTACGTGGGCTCACATGGGCTGTGTGAGACACCAAACAAAAAATACAACAGTAAGAGACAAGTCATACAATTACTGCGAAGTAGTTCTTTACTCATAGACTTTAGTGGTCCTCGGGAATATGCCTTTCGCGTTAACACAGGCCGGATAATGTGAGGAATTGCATAGTTTTGTTTTTCGAATGCTTGACACAGCATTTGGACAGTATCGCAAAATACAACATAAACCTTTCATTCCACGTCTTACTAAACCTTTCTCTATGTGAAAATTACGCTTTCCACGTGACAAAATTAACTCCACACTGTGTTTGGACTATCTGCAAGCTGAAATGGATGACCTGAAACTAAGAGTAAACTCAAAAATATCGGAGACATGTATAGGGACATCAATTATTTTAGAAGTTTTACCAACCTAGAACTAATTTAGTAAAGGATGAGAAGGATGATCTGTTTACAGACTCCCACAGAATTTTGGCTAGATGGAGAAATCATTTCTCTCATATATTGAATGTATATGACGTGAATGATGTTAGGTAGAGAGAAATACATACAGCAGAGCTACTAGTGCCTGAGCCGAGTGTCTTTGAGGTTGAGATGGCTATTGAAAAGCTAAGACACAAATCACCAGGTACTGATAAAATCCGAGCAGAAATGATTCAAGCAGGAGGTAGATCAATTCGCTCTGAGATCCACAAACTTATTAATTCTATTTGGAATAAGGAGGAATTGTCTGAGCAGTGGAAGGAGTCGATCATTTTACCTATTTATAAGAAGGGTGATAAAATTGACTGTAGTAATTATATATTATATATATATTTCAATTTTGTTAACTACATACAAAATTTTATCCAACATTCTGCTTTCAGGGTTAACTCCATTTGTAGAGTAAATTATTGGGGATCATCAGTATGGATTTCTCCACAACAGGTCAACTATTGATCATATATTCTGCATTCACCAAATACTTTAGAAAAAATGTAAATGCAGTATTTACATGTACAGACTTCAAGAAGACTATGGATCATTTAGAAGGAAGGTCATGTTTAATATTCTCATTGAGTTTGATATCACCATGAAAGTGGGGATGAATGAAACCTACAGCAGAGACCGTATGCAAACATTTGTCTGACATATTTCCCATTAGAGTGGTTTGAAAAAACGAGATGCTTTATCACCATTGCTTTTCAACTTTGCTTTAGAGTACGCCATTAAAAGGGTACAGGTAAATCAGGATGGCTTGAAATTAAATGGTACGTACCAGCTCTTGGTTTGTGCCTATGATATTATAGTGGGAGGAAGCATGCATAATATAAAGAAAAACAAAGAAGCTTTAGTAGTCCCTTGTAAAGGTATTGGACTAGAAGTAAATGCTGATATAACTACGTGCACGGCTATATCTCGAGATCGGAATACAAGACGAAGTCACAAAATAAAGATTTATAAATTTCCTTGTAAAGGGTGGATCAGTTAAAATGCTTAGGAACAACTCTAACAAATCAAAATACCATTCAGGAAGAAATTAAGAGCATATTGAAGTCAGGAAATGCTTGTTATCTTTCGGGGCAAAATGTTTTGTCTTCCTGTTTGCTATTTAAAAATAAAGATTAAGAACCACAGAACTACAATTTTTCCTCTTGTTTTGAATAGGTGTGAAACAAGGTCTTTCACATTGAGGGAGGAACCTAGGTGAAAGGTGTTGAGAATAGTGTGTTGAGGAGAATATTTGGGCCTAAGAGGTGCGAAGTAGCAAGGGAGTGGAGAAGACTACACAATGAGGAGCTTAATGATTTGTACTCCTCACCAAATATTACTCGGATGATCAAACCGAGAATAATATGGGCGGGGCTTGTAGCACGTATGGGGAGGGGAGGTGCATACATGATTTTGGTGGGGAAACCGGATGGAAAGAAACCACTTGGAAGACCCAGGCGTAGATTGGAGGATAATATGAAGATGGATCGTCAGAGAGTGGGATGGGGAGGCATGCATTGGACCGATCTCTCTCAGGACAGGGACTGGTTGCGGGCATTTGTGAATACAGTAACGAACCTTCGGGTTCCATAAAATGCGGGGAATTTATTGAGTTGTTAAGGACCGGTTAGCTTTTCAAGTAGGAATCTGCTCCTTGGCGTAAATAAGTAAGTACTGTCTATGATGTTAAAGGAAAGGTGCGTACAGGGTTTGGTGCTGTAAGACGGGGGAAGAGACCACTTCGAAGATTGATTGATCTAGCTCTGTACAAGGACAAGTGGCGGACCCACCCTAGTGAATGCGGTAATAAAACTTCGGGTCATGTAAAATGCAGGGTTTTTTTTGACTAGCTGACGAACAATTACGTCTATGGAGTAGGCCAGACCGTGTCAATGCTTCACACTGCAGTGCTGCATGTTTAGGACAACTGGTAAATGACGAAATGAAACGAATGTGTAAAAAAGAGACTGTGGGTCGCTCGAGATACTATCCCAGTACTTGCATGTCAGAAATGAGAAAAACTAAAAAACAAAAACTCTGTAGATATTGTGTGCCGTGCCTGAGACTCGAACTGATAACCTCTTCGAACGGAGCAACAAGCGACTTTGTTCGTGAAAGGAACGATCCAGGCAAATATTCAATTCTGCATTCAGTGTTTATCTCCAGGCAATGTTGAATTCTGCTGTGAGTAGCCAATTCCAGGCATTATTAGATTATGCAGTAAATATTCAGCTTCAAGTACCGCATGACATTAACGCGTACCCAGAGCAGAATGCATAGGGTTTCGCTGAGAAGATCGGGTTCAAGCAATAGTGGAAATATATTTTCCTGTCGCTTCCAGTACCAAACATCGGTCGCTTGACCCTTAGCCTTTCATTGAATTGATGACTGTAACTTGAGTCAGCACAGTAACTTAATTATTTAATAAAGATCGAACAAAGAAAATGTTCAAACAAACGAATATCAGGTAAAAGGACAATTACGAGCCGGAGGCCACGAACTGTCTTCGTGCATGACCCACTCTAAATTGCGATTGTCGAGGTATGTAATGTTTACTGTAGCCATGGAAACTCGCAGGTTATTTACTGGTCGAGATAGCATCGTCAAGAGGAAGTTCTGACAACACAGACATTAAGCGTGGCAATTCTAACACAGCAACCACAGGTCACCTGTTTCCTTTTGCCGAAAAGACCAAATAAATTAACGTTTTCAAAGTGGTTCCTATACACACCACAGTATTCAACATTCAAAAACTCTTAGTACTATTCACAAAGTGCATTTGAGTGCCCCGTATGTCTTAAAATAAACAGCTATTATCTCCCTACACAGTAACGGACGGTTGGGATTGTTTGTGTGGGCACAAACTGCGTCTTCCGCACTGTAAAAACTGAATTATTCGGATGAACCTAAGAGTGAGAGTTTTAGCAAAGAATAACAATGGAAACAGAAAGACGAATGAAGAAACCACAACGGAAGTAGTTTTCATATGTATATTCTTTATTTTTACGATCTGCTATCAACTGCATAGGTTGAACACTGCCTATTATTTTGATTAAGAATTTGGAGAGATTAATGTACTGAATTTGGGTAACATCATGCTGGTCATTCGCTAGCAAATACAGTCCACTCAAACACGACACACAAAGCACACTATGTGTGTTGTGATTGTGTCGACTGTATTTTCTAGTGACTAATCTATTGTTCCACCCTTTCATCGAGTGACTGCCGAAAAACATGACAAATATCAATAACATCGTGAGTCCGAGATCCGATCCCGAGAATATACCAAATGGAGAACAAAGACAAAAACAAGTGCCCAGTGCCCGTAAAGTTCCCTCTATTGTATTCCCGACGTGTTGCATCCCAGAATACGTTGGTAGGTTGGAGCAGTAGATCAGCACAGGGCGTGGTTTTCACAGAGCAGGAGTAGCTAAACACGAATTGAAATTCATTTCTACGACAACATTCGTGATGAAGAATACATATGTCCATTAAAATGATGTAAGCGTAGAAATGAATAAAATGAGATGAAATGGACGAAAGACAGAAGTTGTGATCCGCCATAGATAATAAAAATTGTTTTAGTTCTGTTCCTCCAGCCGGAACAGGAAATGACATTCCAGCCAACCAACGTGTAAATGCTTCGTTAGCCACAATAAATATTGACTTCCGTCCTGTACATAGTACGGGAATGAGGCAGCAAACTGACGTGAAGACAGAAGCGTAATTTCTGAGGACTCGGTTTACCTGTTTTACAAACCAGAAGGGCATAAGCGCTATTTCACCAAAACCTGACGTAAAAGGAGGCTAAGACACTCGTCGCCGTAATGTAAGATAGTATTGTTAACATTCTGGGAAAAACTACGAGGCCTCATGCCAAGAACTGCCACTTATACCAGATACACCAACGAGGTAGCCTGAGCTCAACTTTAATGTAAGGTAAATGGCAGACACATTGAATAAATAAGGTATAGGCAATATTGTTCTCGAATGTCATATTCCGCCAGTATAGAATTGTTTCTAATTCCGCTAAACCTTGACAGCCCTACCTGCACTCATTTCCAAATCTACGCCTGAAATATTTCCCAAGATCCCGAGGTGCTTGAAGGATAGTTAATGATGTTGCTAGAGTCTAGGAGTACGTGCACGATGTCACGGTTCCAATTCGGACAGATTTGTATCAAGGTGGCAGTTACTGATGTTAATTTTCGGAAAACTTAAAGCAACGGTCGCAGACGTGAGTAGTAATGAACAGAAAACTATCTGCTGTGAAAGTAATTTGGACGGCGGCGAAAAATCTGTGCGCTCTCCATGTCTTATTTTTGCGTATCTTACGCCGGAGCGCTTGGCCAAAAGGTGAGAGACAGCATGAACAAATTCAGTATTTATGTATAATAGACGTTAATTTTGTGTAGCTTGATAATAATTAAGTCGTACATAGTAACAGTAAAAGCGTCAAACGTGGAGCCGAGCTGCAAGGACAAAATAAGCACTGAATACAAAATAATCCCAAGGAAGGCAACTGTTTTCCGCTGTTTATGGTGCTTCAGTGGGCGTGGCCATCATGTGCACAATTATTATTCTGAAAACGTACTGAAATTCAGAATAATGTAATGGCCGTTTAAAGTCACATAACTCACATTACAAAGTAACTTAATTATTAGTTACTTCAGCCAGTTCAAACTTTGGTAGCTATTGCATTTTATGAGTGTGCCGGACTCATCGATTACCGCATCTTGTTTACCGTCTTAGAGAGAGTATATCCTGCTGCCTAATATCTACCGTTCCCAGCCGAATATCTCTTTTTGAATGATCGAATATATGACATTAATAATTGCACTGTCATCATACGTGTACACCCGCATAGTTGCAGCAGGCCGCGGTCGAGAGTGACCGCAGGGACAACGTGGTGCTGAGAGTAGTCATTTACTGCACACCACAAAAGCTATAAACAATTCCGTTACAGGCAGCTTGTTTCCCAATACTGAAATGCTCTCACGCTGTATATCAGCAATTAAAGCAATGACATCAAAATAGCCTAAGGAACAACAAATCAAAGGTTGCTGACAGCAGTATGCTTAATTTAATTCTGTTCATTTATTGGATATGGGACAGTGGATGGATCTTATGGAAAGACAATGAAAAGCAAGTGCTGTAAATGTCGGACAGATTCTCGACTGCCTTAGCCACTATAAGCTTCTTGTTTCTTGTAGTTAGGTAGTTTACCTAATGTAGATCAGGAGTCCATTGTTGCTAGCTACTCACTGTGGAACAATATTTTTACTTTATCCCTTATTTTCACAACACTCTGCAATCCCTCTTAACTACACTTTATAAGGTTCTTGAGATGCATGTAAAAACTCAACTCATTAACTTCGTGGACTTTTCCGATCGGCTAATATATTAAAATTAATGTAAACAATAAAAATGTGTTACAGAAGCAAGCCGATCTTGCCCAGAAACTTATCATCTATGAATTATGTAACTTTTAAAGCATTAGATGACACAAAAAGTCCATAAACGTAATAAACGTAGACACAGCAATCCTTCCTATGGTACAGTTACGTGCCATTCCTTTCCACAGAACTTTTTTTTTATACAAGTGACAGCAACGTGTTCCATCCCCTTCATGAATATAAAACTCTATTCAGATTTAATTTTCTCTCGAGTGGTTGGAACTCCTGCATCAAATTCTGTAGTTTCAGGTTCATAACCTGGAAACAGTAGAGATTTTTCGTGGTTTTCTCAGTCCGATTAGGTAAATTCTGGGATACTATCTGAAAATTAATTTTCTACCTATTATTTCCAGATTATTTCGAGTCCATTATTCACTAACCTTCCTAGTATTCGACACTATACACTCTTAAGCTACTGAGTGGCACTAAATGAACCATAAATAAATAAAATACAAATAAATTTTATAAAAGAATACATACAAATTGTCACGACAGTGAATGTTATATTGTGGTTTTATGGTTAATTGCACTGTGTAGTCTGGTAGGTGGGTGTCAACATTTCTGAGGAAGCTTCTGCTTCCTTTTTAAGGGTAAAGGTGCAGTTTCGATTACAAGACAGACGATTAGTCAATACTTATTCTCCGTGTTTCTGAACTTCTCTTGCTTTTAAAACTAATCAAATTGTAGTAATGTTGTATAGCCTATTATATTTTGAACACCCTGGTACCAACAGCCTGTGCGCAGTACTGCTGCCTACCTCCAGCTTATCTCTGGTCGCGCAGCTAATGTCATATTTAGATAATGCAAATTTATAACCCAACACAGAATTCAATTAGGGTCAAGCTGGACTTGCGTCAAGGGAAATGCAGGACAAACAAGTGTACTGCGATCCTCTTTAAATTACAGCACGCGTAGAAACAACCTGATTTGAAACCCTCGGAAGCAAGGCATCTACACCCCATTCAGAATACGTCGTTCCGACAGGCAGACACGTCGTCAAATTCTGTAACTCCTTCATTACAAACCGCTCACTAACTATGTAAATGTAGCTAGTAAATGCAGTCATTGTACACAAAATTAATACATATCCTCTCTTGGCTTGTATGAACCAACCCCCCTCAGCCTGACTTTATTCGTCCTTGGAAACATCATCAGGGAAATTATGTTGTATCCCACTTAAAGGAACATTACTGAAGTTTTATCATAAACAGTGACAAAAAAACAATATTCCACATAAATATAATAACAGTCCAGACAGACTGGAAAAGATAGCTTATCCGACACGAATTTTGAGTAAGTTTGTCCTAAGTTACCATTTAAATAAATGATAACTTAGGACAAGAACTTCTCTGGTAGGCTAAGATGAAAACGCAAAAGACAAAACAAAAGACACAACATTACAAATAAAATACACAGAACAGTGTGCACTGCCTTCCAGTTTCGGTGCGAGCTGATAGGTCATTTAATTCTTCCTCTAGGAGATAAAAAATATCAACTACAGAACGAATGGAGGTGCAGACTTTCATTCTAAGATTCTTGCCTTCTTCTCTTATGTTCTCTAGAAAAGTATTCGGATGTAAACTTTCTTGAAAAAAGCCTGCCTTTTTCTAATCGATATATTCTGTAGCGCATGGTCCTTCATAACTTTTTCTGCTGGGCCGAAGCCCGGGGTTTGCTCCATACTCTTCATTAATATATAGACAGATTTTTTCAGCAGTAATCCAGTAAAGAGTTGCCTCCTTTAAAATCACATTCCTTATTGCAAAATCCTTAGCTGCTTCCGAAATTTCTGGATCTTTAATATGATCCTTGGTTTTTTCGTCTGTAGTGATTTCTGTTACATTAAATCCATTACAGTTTTCTGTCTTTTAAAGCGTCATGGCTCTATTATCCGCAGACGCCACTTTCACACTCTCAATAATATGCTTTACAGGCGACGTAGGTCTTACACCGAAGTCTACCGCGTCACCTCGCCCTGTCAACATTTTCTCCACCCTGTGTTAAGATTTAGAATCCCCATCTGTTTTCCAAGAGAGCGCAATTGACAAATAACAACCGTCATACAAAGCTGTTCTGAAATTCACTAAGAGAAATGTCTTTTCGTACGGCATGTGAAAAATGACAATTTCGATTCTCAATTACACCCTGATCCATCTTTGAACGAGGAAAGTTATATTGGATGGTGAATAGTGAGCAAAGTATTTCCACAATCAGACACCTACTTGGAATCATGTGGGTGTGTGCTACAATTTTGAAGCAGGATAAAGGCCTTACGGTTTGCAGACTGGCCACGTACTGCTGAACTTCTGAAAAAACACGGGCGTAAACCGACCCACAAAAATTCGTTATCCCCACAAGAGTTTCTCTGAGACTAATAATTAACAAGCACATGAGAAACTGCTTCTATTTTCTATTTACATTATATCTACCAGTCATTGAAAGCTTACCTTATGTTTTCCTGTAGCAGGTAAACATATAAGAACTTTTAAACTACCCGTGCTTTGCTTAAAGATACTCGATGAATTCTCACTTTCACCAGCTTGTGTTGGGGTTGACAGACTATCTCCTAAACAGTACTGTTTCTTCTGCATTTTACGTTCGATCAGTAGTCAGAACATTGGACTTAATCAGCTTTTCTAATAGTTTGCAACATTTACCAGCATCAGTCTCACCAGCGGCTTTCTTGCCTTCAGAAATCCCCAAATTTCTCAATCCACTTCGAAATGTAAAACATTTAATCCAGTCACCACACAAAGTGAGATTCACAATCTATGCCTAAGATTAAAGCATTAAAGCCAGCTATTATCAAAAGGGCACTCTTACATAATTCCGGTTTGTTCCTTAAAGTTCTTTGCTCTGCCAACCAACCCGGCTCCCTGATGTGACAATTCTTCATTGCGTTGCAACACAAAATTCATCAAGCAACAGCTTAGGCTTGAAGCGGTTTCCAAGTTTTAATGCTGACGTCAGAACTAGCAGAAAAATTCAGCAATTTTTTAGGCCTCAGATTACAGACATTTAATGAACCAGTATTACACGCACACATACATATTGGGATTTACACCTCTGTCTACTTTCTCAACAATAACAACTTTCTCATCAAGTTAACACACTTCCTCTCCTTCGCTTTTCTCTACAAACTGTTATATATTTACAGTACATAGTTCAAAGGAACACTGAAAACAAATAAAACTGCTGAATTAACACATTACAACGGCTTGCAACTGAAAACTAAGCATGGTTGTCGATTATATATAATCTGCGAAACCAGCGCTAGCAGTGGAAGAATCCAGGTCATTACAGAATATTGTGGACTTTTCATTCTTGGCCCTGCACTCTAAAATTACATGTGTATTAACAACCTGTGAATCGTTAAATTTAAACATACAACGTGCAGTGAAAACAAAATGTGTTAATTATGGCACAAAAAATATAAGGAAAAAGGAGAGAGGCGACGGAATCTACAGAAAAATACTTTTTATGGCAAAAGTTCTGCGCAACGAAGGGCAGAAAAACAAAAAACTTCAATATAGATGCATTAAGGAAAGATAAAAGCAAACGACGCTTATACTTAATCAGACTGTGATTGTACCTTTATATAAGTCGTGTATTTATAAGCGTAAATACCAAGCTGCTTTGTTCAGAAACCACATTAATAACAGAAGTAAACAGAGTAGGCTAAAAGAATACAAACAAAAACACGAGCTGCCTGTTTGTTATGATTTTTTAAACTTGTCTCTTAGACTGAAGAATAAAAACCAACTAGATGCCACTTATAATTTTATTGTACTTATAGGCTCACCATGTTTCGGGCACTACTATGCCCGTCATCACGAGCTGGAATAGTGTCCGGGCTGCAGGCTAAAAAATGTGCTTTAGCCTGCGGCCCGGACACTATTCCAGCCTAACCGCACCTAAACTCCAACTTACAGCAAACCAAGAACGAAACGACCAATGTGGTAATCAACATTAAAGTCGCGAGCTCCTGATGATGGGCATAGTAGTGCCCGAAATATGTTGAGCCTATTAGAAGTACAACAAAATAATAAGTGGCATCTAGTTTAGTTTTTATTCTTCAGTTATCACAATGATGTACAGTCAAACGAACGTCAAATTGTCTCTTAGACCTCGGACATACCAAGTGGTATGATTGGATTACTTACAATCAGCACAAGCTTGCACACCGCATTTACCAAAATCACAGACACGTTATCAGCAAGGTCTTCAAGTTCAGCAAAGTCCAAATTCTTACATGGACACTCTGAATCCAGTACCCCTTCCACGGAAAATGATTATTATTTTCCCTTCTACCTTTGTCGCTGTTTCCGCTTCCAACAAGTTTTTAATGCCTTTCCTTTGTCGGCAGTTTGACTGTCCATTTGCCAGTCTTGCTGTTTTCTGTTGCCGTGACTGGCTTGTTTCTTCTCCAAGTTCCTCATGAAAGGAGTTGTGGTTTTGCTTTCAACGCTGTCCCTTTCCCTATTTTCGCTCTATGGGAAAATAAGTGGTAAAAAAGTAGAGCGATCCCGTTACAGGCCCGATGTGGCCCAGAGTGCGGGTAGAGCTATAGCTCTACTCTTCCATGACCGCGGCACTAGAAAGGGGTGAGTGGTCAGCAGCACGCCCCGACCGCACTTTACCCCCGGAAAAGACCCGGTACCCACTTTACAGGAGGCTGGGTGGGCCCCAGGGTCGGTCTGGACGGGCGTAAAATCTCGTCCCCACCGGGATTCGATCCAGGACCGTCCGGCCCGTAGTCAGTCGCTATACCGACTGAGCTACTCGGCCCACATGTAAAAAAAGAGGGCCGGAGTGTATTTTCCTGTGAGTGTGATACAGTTTATTAATGTATTTAATAAATGGCTGCGTCCCCTCTCTCTCTTGAAGTCAGCGTACCCACTTGCTGCATGTCTCTTACAGACGGCACGTTCCTGCAACACGGAACAACGACTCTACGGTTTCATCTGCACTGAATTTGCGAGGAGCAAAAGCTTAATCCCACATCACTTTCTCACAAAAGGAATTAAGAGAGCTGAGGTGTGTTGAATCCTACTGCTTTCTTTAAACACGCGGATTCAGTATTTTGCAAGCACAACTGAATACATCTCCTCATAAACTAAAAAATAAAAAGGTTAACCAGCGGATTTGCTTTCATTACTAAGTCTAAGAGGTACGTGTATATCTCTGGCCCCATCGTACAACAATTCCTAAAACTTCTCCCTTCAGAAAGACGTTAAACTTAAAACTAAATAAGTGTGCTTCCGTCCCTTCCCAAAAATTGCCTTCAATTCTGGCCACCTTGTTGTCCTGTCTTCACTTCCACTTCTTCCTCTCGTCATCCTCTCCTAAAATAAAGTTTTCGGCACCCTAAATGTCTGAGGGACTTTTCGTATGAACATTTCGTTAGAGTCTAAATTCCGCCTAGCTCTTGTCATGCCCCCCCCCCTCCCTCAACGTGACTCTTCCAGTATGTTTACCATGAATTTTGCCAGTATGAAGATGAACAGGTAATTATAAATATGAAAAATAATCATGTGAACTGAAGGCTTTAGACACATTATGGTCGTCCAGGAACACGAAACAGGTGAAAAGATATGGATAAATTTGTCCCTCTTCACTCCATGAAGACATACAAGAGAAGCAGAGGTATAGATCCACCCATTCTTAACCCCGACACTAGACTTAGGTTACAGGTCAGCTTTTCGTCCCGGCAGCCTTACACCCAGGAAAAAAACTGACCCTAATCCCTAGATAGGAGTCTGGGTGGCCAGCAGAGCTGGTCTAGACGTATGGAGAAGAAAATTTCTCTGTGGTGAGTCAAGCCCATATTGTCAGCCCCGTAGCCTTGTTGCTATATCGTCTACGCTATCCCGGATGCGCGCTACCTTACGCAAACGTCATGTCCTTAAAACAGAGCATCTGAAATAAGCCCAAACATTTCACACGTCCTTGAATTCACACCCTGCTCAGAAAACAGATAACAGTTGTCGGTGTTTACATATTTCGAAACTAGACCGGTCTGAATAAAGTCTGTCAACAACACAAGCGTATACTGAACAGAATATGGCTGCTGAACCTTTGCCCATACATTAAGCTGCAGATGATGCACCAACACAAGTGTGTTAATCCAGCAGGAAAACATTAATTCCAGAATTTCTGCGGGGAGTGGCTGCTCGATGTTACCCAAATTTATTACGATATACCCAGCCTTTTTTAAGCCCGTTATTTACGTCTTTTTGCTTTAACGCTCCTTGCCAATTTACTCCACTTCTTAACGTTCGCTTTCTCATTTTCGGTTTAACAACCTGCAGCTCACTGCACACTATTGCGCTAACAACCTGCAGCTCACTGCACACTATTGCGCTAACAACCTGCAGCTCACTGCACACTAATATGCTAACAACCTGCAGCTCACTGCACACTATTGCGCTAACAACCTGCAGCTCACTGCACACTATTACGCTAACAACCTGCAGCTCACTGCACACTATTGCGCTAACAACCTGCAGCTCACTGCACACTAATACGCTAACAACCTGCAGCTCACTGCACACTATTGCGTTAACAATCTGCAGCTCACTTCACACTATTGCGCTAACAACCTGCAGCTCACTGCACACTATTGCGCAAACAACCTGCAGCTCACTGCACACTATTGCGCTAACCCCTTTCCCCATTTTTTGATTGGAACGTCATTTTTATTTACCCGTTTTTATGTACGCCCACTCTTTCAGGAACGAAACTCGGACGTATTACAGAGCTGAGTGCTTTTTGTTATAGGATAAATTGTGAAAGACTTTTACACTGAGCTAAGGCTCAAGTTTTATTCTAAAACGCAATTCCATTATATTCTTTGTCACACTTAAATAATAGATGTGTGCTGTTCAGCTGTTTCATGTACAGTAATAAAGCATAAATATTGGTTGCTTTTACTATGATGGTATATCACAGAGTAACATGTTCGTGGAATTAATACATTATTGCTGAAATAAATAAGCCACCCCGTAAACTGCTGACCGTGATTTGCATGGTCGAGAACAATAGAACAAATAGTGGTTCCCTGGTAGCACAGGTCAATAGTAGACCATGTTCCATTTTCGCTCTGTGACATTTGTCAAAACAATAGAACTACATGTATTATTCAGACGAAGCCAACTTGGTGTAAACAACGCACTTGCTAAGCTAGTCACGAATATCCGCGCATTTTATGGAATTATAAGTTCGTCAACTTTTTCACAACAGCCCTCCATTAGGTTATGTTCTTGGAGAAGTAAATCCAGTGTACAATTTTGTCTCCTATATCTGAAAACAACTGTTTTGATATTAAGTTTGTATCTACTCTTAGGCCCTTCAAGTGGCTTCCTTCCTCAGTTATTTAAAAAAACTTCATATACATTCCTCTGCTCTTTCATGTCCCGCCCATCATCTTCCATGCTTTTACACGCTGGAAATATTTTGTCATAAGTGAATACTATGAAGATCCTCAATCGGGGCTTTACTCCACCGAGAAAATAACAGACAGTTTATATAATTCCTAATCGGCTAAAAATAACAGAAAGCGTTGTATTAAAATTAAACAAATGAGACAAAACTGTTCGAGTTCCTGGTAAAACAAACGAATTCGCCATAAAATTAGATAGGTACTTATTCACAGGTGGCAATATGAGAGGTGTTACACAATAAAATGCTGTATGTAACGAAGTTTTGTACATTTCAGCTAAAGGGAAAAAAAATTCACGGTTGATGCTTTCCCAGGACGGAAGGTCACAAGACAAGGGTAAGTTCCATGACATAGAGAAGCCTATAAACGTATTTTAAAAAATTCCTCAATGTACCAAGCTTTTAACGAAATAAAAGTGGAATTTTATAGCCCCAAGTGAACTGTAATTAAATCTGCTGCCCGCTATTTAACAACTAACTGGATGAAGAAGAGTGCATCTTGGTAAGTTAATGTTCGCTTGGGCTACAAGAGTTATCCTGTCCAGTCTGGAAGCCTAAGGTTCATTACTGTGTTCAGGGTATTCCACAAATGGTCCTATACCAAGCCGTGTGATTCCACATTTGAATTGTCTTTTATTGCTATGTAGTATGCAATGTCGGTAATTCAGTGAAGTACAGTGTTGTGTTTGGAAAAAGTAATCACTAACAATGAAGAGGCAATTTTTATAGAATTTAATTTGCAAATTTTTTTGAAACTGGGCTAGATCTTCCCGCAATAAGGCCGGAGCCAAACTATCGACTCTGTGCGGGGAACAAAAGTAGATATATTTTGTCATAAAAACAAGTTTTGTGTGTGCTACTCAGCTTCGATACGGGTCAAATTTGCATGATCGAGATGCGAGTTGTTACTGCCTTATTTAAATATGCATAACCCTTGCCAGAGGACCAGGAGTCATTTGTTGGAACTCTGGAAGGTCACACCCAGGCCGTCAAGGCACGACACGTGATAATGCAACGGAAGTGATATCTAACTAATTAACGCAAGAGAAATATATGCGTTCAGCACGAGATTCACTTAGTGCAAGAATGGTCGCTTGACATTCCGTACTTTTATGGAATATTAGTTTTTTATAGAATAAAGTACAACTTATGTGTGCCACAGGGGGCGGCAGGAGTTCATGGAGGACAGTCTTGCAGGGTGACCGTTTACACTAAGCACTGTTATTCTCAAATACACATACGAGTTTGTGAGCACAACATGAAAACAAAATTTTCATTTTATCGCCGTGCAATACAATATCAATTTTTGCTTAAAACCAACAATTTGCACAATACACTTGAAACATTAAAATCACATTTTTAGTTTCACATTAACATGTAGGAGGAATATAAATCTATTTCAATGTGAAACTAAAAATGTGATTTTAATGTTTCAAGTGTATTGTGCAAATTGTTGGTTTTAAGCAAGAATTGATGAAAACAAAATATTGAAAAAAGTGAAAACCAAAAACTTTAATAGCTTAACATTGCAAGTTCCTTTATAATGAATAATGACGAATCAGATAACAAAAGAATAACACTCAATACAATTACCTACGTGATTTTGATTTGTATGCCCAGAAACCTAATTAAAGTGATTATATGACTAATTGAGTGCCAGGCGAGATACAGATAAACATCTTTGGAAGAAAGCGTAAAGATAACGGTTTATTTAGGAGAGAAATTAAAACCGTGTTCAGAAAATAGGAAGTGAACTGGATATAAGGAACTCTGAAGAGACAAAAGTGTCGAATTTTCCTCCTGATAAGAATTTTGGGTTCAAGAGTAACAGGGCTTTTCTCGAAAATATGGTAAGAATGGTTTATACCGAGAACGAGTCTGTGTTGTGGATGTCACCTTGGAACTACGTGAGATATGCTTTCTTTATGTCCTAGGAACAACGGTATGACGCACTGAAACCTCAGTTCATAGAACGAATGCGAACTATGCTTTCGCTCGTTAGAACGAATGTGAGCTATGCTTTCGTTTGGAAGAACGATTGTGAGCTACGCTATCGCTCGGTATAACGAATATGAGCTATGCTATCACGCGGTATAACGAATGTGAGCTATTCTGTCGTTAGGTAGAACGATGTGAGCTATGCTAATGCTCGGTAGAACGAATGTGAGCTATGCTGTCACTCGGTAGAACGAAAGTGAGCTATGCTGTCGTTCGGTAGAACGATGTGAGCATTGGTATCGCACGGTAGAACGAATGTGAACTACGCTGTCTTCGGTAGAACGATGTGAGCTTTGCTATCGCTCGGTAGAACGAGTGTGAGATATGCTGTCTCCCGGTAGAACAAAAGTAAGCAATGGTCTCCCTCGGTAGTACTGGGGTTAGATGCTCCGCCAGAACGCTCCATAGAATGAACGTGAGATATGCTGTCACCACGGTGCGCAGAAGACATTCAACGAATAAGTTGGCTTTAAACAAGCAAATCGCTTTGAGCGAAAATCTGTCACTGAATACAGAATAATGTGACACAAATTTGTAGAATTCTGAAGATGATATGTAACACTGGAAAAATTAAATCTTTAAAAAAATATTTCGAAAACAGAATCAGTTCCTTTTCTTAGGCCAAATGTGAAGGGAAAAAAAATACTCAGACGCCAAAATAAACGCTATTATAAAAATTTGGAAATGACCCAGAGGTCTCTAACGGCTTTTCTTCTGAGCAGGTGCCACTAATTCCTTTGCCTGAGAAGAGGTAGGAATGATTCCAAATTGAATATTTCAGTACATTTTAAAAGTAACTAACTCTCCTCCATGAAAGTTTAAGTCTATGTGGCAACAGCAGTATGAAAGAAATTAATTCAATCAAAACAGTACAGGATAAATGCAAAGCTTCTCCGTGCACATACATACATAAAATACTGTGTGTAAAAGTCCCTCACCTTGGCACTAGTTAGAAGTGAGTAGCCTGCTTAACTTCAGGGCTGCTTTACACCTACAGTAAGAGCCCCCTTATCCATCGCTAGGTGGGCCACATAGCCAGTCTGGACAGTTTGAAAAGGATAAAGACCTATTGTCGTGCCGAGAATCAAATTCAGAATTCCTCAATTGTCTATCCTGTGGCCTAGTCGCTATACTGACTGGTTAACCCAGCATCAAACCACAAACACTTCGGCCCGTATTTGCATACGGAAATGCAGTTACACCGCAGGGCGAGTAACGGCCGCTTGGTGTGTATAGAAGCATGTAGTTTGTTGATCAATGGCCGGCAATGATGTAATTGGCACACCACTGAAATAAGACTGGAGTTTGTTTAGCGTCTTCACCCGTTGTCTTTCTAATTGCATGGAACAAAGTTGAGGAAGTTTGTTAATGAGCAAAGTTAAGGGTTGTGCGTGAAATTTGGGTGCCATTTACAGCAGCAAATTGAATTTGATCTCGTAACAAAGAGCTATTTCAAAGTTAGTTTGAATTATTAGCGTGTCGGTAACACTTGTTATTTTGTTATTTTTCTGCCTCGTAATACAGCGATTTTTTTCCCAATTCCAGCCCGTACACAGATACATGGAATGATACAGAAGAGAAAAACAAATATAAAATGCCATTATAATGTCTTTTTAAAAAGTGTTGAGGCAGTCGTGTCTGTCCATGTGTAGTACTTCTGAAAATAATCACAGGAATCTGATCAAACATCGTGAAACCCGTTGGAACAAATTAATTTTTGGTCCGTATTAGTAGGGTGTCAATTTTATCAAACTGATGGAAGAGTATAAAACACAGACCTTATCGAAGTGTATTCAGCTTCGCTTTTATGTATTTTTCAAGAAATTGATTATTTAAGGAGAAACGACGAAGGGCTACAAGGCGATAATCTTAAGAACATAAAAATATTCTACTGGCATGTACTGGCATGTACTGGCATGTACCTTTGATCTCCTGCATAACAACTTTTGCCTGCTGGAAGCCTACTAAACTTTCGGAAAAATATACTGTTTCATTCTTAAGGGTAGAACATTATTTAATTTCCTGTAGCGCTTAATCTCTTTTCCTTTCTACTGCTTCGTGTGTGGTTTCCTTTACGACGTTAAATGTCAGTCGTATTTAGTGTCGACGGCATGACGCTTGACGAAAGTCGGACCGGACGGATTAAAAAGAAGCTGTCGTGGTCAAATCGAGGTACAACTCTAGCACTTGCTTGGAGTGGCTGATGAAAGTCACCATAAACTAATTCCCTTCAGATGTCAACAAAGCCTTCCCACGTAGTCGTTCTCTTCCCTGTAAACTTTGCTCCCATTTGTAACGTCATATTCAGTGTGGCAGTTACTGAAAACTGCACATCATAATTCATTGCCTGCGTGTAGGAAACAGAATTCATGGTTTTAAGTTACGGGGAGTTCGCATGATTTTAAAATTCGACAAAACCTAATCCTTATGATAAAAAAAAAACCGACAGCATTACGGAAGACAGTAAACAAGTCACGGGACACACAGAGACACTGTTGTGAAATACACTTGACAACATGTATTACAAAGTAACTTATGGCAGAATTACAAATAACACAAGGTATAGAACACATACGAAAATGGAAATTACACACTGACTTTATGAGCTGAAGAATTAGGAAAATCAAATTTAAGACTAAAGTAACAGAAGTTTTGGGCGACCTCATGCAATAGAAGGATTCAGACAAAACGTCTAATTTTGAAAATGGTGACCATAAAACAAAAACAGTAACCCCGCAGCCAAATCAGTGATGAAAGATTTGGGAAAAATATTGATTTTCATTGCTGACAATATGACACTATAGACGTTTATCACCACCACAACAAATCCACGTGTCAGTTAACTACATTTAAATCCTCCCAAAATTTCTATATTTACTGTTTTCCCAGCGCTGCTGTGTCATCAGAATTTTAGCTGAAACATTTCAAAGTTTTCTCATTCAAGGCTACACTTTCGGCTAAAATGAATTTCTTAATATAACAACAATGTGTAAACATTCAATACCATGAAGACAGCAATTATGTAATTTAAGATATCGGGAAATTCCATAATCGTGTTTTTCTTCAAAGAAATATTTTCTGCTCAGTGTTCAAGGAATCTCGTCACTATGGCCGTAGGCGATTATTCCGGACCCTCTGTATAAGGTCTATCCAATAACCTTTGCTGTGGGTTGGGTACACTGCTTGCATTTGTATAAAAGAAGCGAGAATATTCCAGACAAAGCTGAAGTCACGACAACGATTTATGGGATGTGATTTGTAACCATGTCTTCTGATTCTACCCACTCGGCCGCGATGTTCGGCTTGCTGTTGCTATGCAACGTGACATCCACACGGACAGCCGACGATAAGAACATCAGCAGCCCGCAGCTGGGTTCTGCCTGCCGGGAGCTCCATCGCGCCAAGGTTTCGATCTTACACCCACACGTGGGGGCAGAGACAGCCGGTAAAGACACCGTCTGTGGCTGTCCCAACATGGCGAAGATGAAGAAGACGAATTTAAAAAAATTCCAGAATGTGTTTGCCTGGTGTTCAGTTTTATTTAGGTTACCTCTTCTAGTCTTGAAATTAATCGAAATATTGTACAATAATATTAGACAATTACAACCTCACAGGAAGTACACACTGAGCCGTAACATTGGCACCAAATCTGTAATGTTGTGTATGGAAATCGGTATCAATCATTTGTGTGAATGCAAGCAACAAGTTTGAAAGTGTGAGTGGCTGACAAATATTTTTAATTAAAGGAGATGGTGCGTATAGTGAACCTGTGCTTTAATAATACTACTACAGACAATAATAAATATAACAAGGCAAACACGTATTGCAATAATATGTTAAAATATGCCACAGCGAACAGATACTAATTAAATACATTCCGAAACCAACGAAACTTCAGCACAAATTTGCTTCGGATGGGGGTGGTGTCTGTAAGACGACAATCCCTGCAAAGTACGTCGCGTACCGACGACTCTTCCGCGAAATAAGTGTAAAATACGCATCAGCATAAATTTTCAGTATGCCTGGTACGTGGATATAAACAAACAAGGCACTGATTCTACAGTACCAATGCCTGATATTTGCGTATTGATTTATTAAGACAACATTCAAGAGTGGCATCAATAACATTAAGTGTACATCACCGTACGTGTCTGTGAGCATTCGGACTGCCATATTACCCTGACTTGTTGTGCAGCACATTATAAAAAGAACAGAGTGCTGGTGCACTAAAGTACATTTGAATCAAATTGAATGAATATTTCAATTGAACAAATGCAAGTTACGTTTGTGCTATTGCGTGCTCAAGTAATATACATGACAGCTGCAGATTCGGCGGACGAATGGACGTATCCCGAAACAGGGCTCTGTAACCACGTGAGGAAACAGAGAAAACCTGCACAACGAAACTGGGACGAGCGAGTAGTCGGTGTGATTCGACAAACAAAGGTAGGAAGGTCAAATACAGACAACATTATTAGTTTGGTTAAATAAAGACGGGATTTATAGTACATGTAGAATGAAAAGTGGATACAAAACTTTATCTGAAAACCTCAAAGAAAGAGACATTTTTGGAGACATAGGTGTGGATACGAAGATAACATTTAAATACTATCACTAAGCCCATTGAAATTTCAAGAGAAAATTGATGCTTTTATTAAACAATTACTTAATACGGAACATGAACTATACCAAGAAGAAATCAATTTTTCCGTACATTGTAATTAAATTGTTACAAATTCAGCCAACAAATGCACACAGTCGTATCGCAGTTGCAATAATATTATAAAGACCACAAACTCCTGCACGTTTCGGAGCCCATCGGCCCATCATCAGGGAGTGCAATAAATTGCATAAAACGGTCACTCCATTTACGAAACATTCAGTGAAAGGAAGGAAGGTTTTGCAGCCGACGAAGAGAAATAAAGTCTGTTTAGCTGATCCCTGAAAGGCGTGGGAAGCATGAAGTATTCATAATGTAACATGCGATGAAGGACAAAAGCCTAACACAACAAACCAAAGACGAAAAATAAAGCAATAAA
>Ga0123352_10001637_pt1 | contig 30167 bp, 17 predicted proteins | sample TergutLab28metaG_FD_89700 | JGI IMG/M metagenome (GOLD analysis project Ga0123352, IMG submission 89700) | Labiotermes labralis P1 segment gut microbial communities from Petit-Saut dam, French Guiana - Lab288 P1 | ecosystem: Host-associated > Arthropoda: Insects > Digestive system > Gut ...
AAACATGTCGAGCTAAGAATACATCAATAAAATTACCTAGTTGCATCAAGTTGGCATTTCACTTTATTTCAGTCGGTAAGGAGTTAGAGCACGTTTGAAACGTGATGGCACACGTGCAGAAACCAGATTTGGTCTTTCAACGAAATGGATGAGTCCATTTAAATTGGCGGGGGGGGGGGGGGCTAGGTTCGGTCCCCTCTTGGCAGCCGAGGGGTGCGCACCCGCGGTAGAAAGGGAAGTAATGCTGGATAGACCATGTTCTGAGGTAGAGTTGCCAAGACTACTGGCTACCCACACCACTCGCATGTTTCCCTTTCACTTCCCCTACCATGCGTCACCGTGTGCCATCAGGTTTCAACAGAGCTCTACCATTCTACGCTGTGTAATATCCCAGAAGAGCGCAGACCTCAGTCTGACACCCGTCTAATACTGAAACGGAGTTTTAATGTTTAAGTCGGCAGTTTCGAATATTAAAACACAGTGCAGTTCAAACTAGACGGAAAAGCGAGTTTAAGAGATTAAGAGATGGAGAAGACCTAAGAAGAGGTGGGTTGATATTTTTAAAATAAATACAAAATAAATAAGAGACGTCAAAGTATATTGCATTGCCTCTAGATACGACCCATTGCAGGGCTAGGAAGACGTTTCTTGGTCCATTGAAATGATAAGATTGTTTAACCTGTAAAACGTGCAGTTCTAACCTGGCAATGCATATAGAAGAGTGTTATTTCTACACTAAATATGTTTGACATAAGATCTGCGTTACAACCAGCTTTGCCGGGACCTGCCAAAAGAGTACGTGCTTTCTGTTTATAATTTTCCTTATTTTTGGTTTTCGTGGTCTTCTTGTGTCCGTTCAGATAGTCTGAAATAGTGGTGATTATATCTTCTACCTCTTGCATTGCCTAGGCAATGCTTATGATTCCAAATTCTTTGAAATAAAAGCACATTTTTTGTCCCAAAAGAGTCATTAAAATTTAAGGCACTCTACTCAAAATGTTTCTTTTGAAACTCCTGTAGTTAATGAAGACGTGTTGAGGAAAAGCCGAACAGTGAGAGAGGGCTGCACGAAACTGAGTTCGTAACAAGAGCGTTATTATGCTCATGGGACATGTCCGACCCCATCAACTGAGAGGCAAAAACAGATTTCAGAACTAGAAATAAATAACATTGCTCATAAGAAATGTTAACATTGCTTTCAACCCACTTTTCCAAATGTTCTTAGGCACAAATTCGTAAATAGTGAGGTAGTTAAGGAATTAAATTATGCCAACCAGATATACGTATTAGCTCTCCTATGTGGCATTTAATTTTACGTTGAAAGGGTTTGTCATTCATTAGCATCAGCGAAATTCTTGCTTATGTCTTCGAGGAGAGGATGATTGGTTAATAACAAACCGGAAAGGATCTTCATTGAATATGTCATGTCTTAATCGACGCAATATCCCAAAACTTACTTGGACGAAATGAGAAAAATCACGAGAAATTAACGTGAAGATAGCCTAGGTCCATTTCCCTGGCAGTATTCGAACCACACAACTTTAGATTACAAAATCACAGGTCTACCATAACACCAACCGCCTCGTCGAAAACGTGGAATGATTTTCCATTTATTTAGCGCCACAACTTCAAACCAGCGCTGTTTAGTGTTGCATCGTAGGAAAAATATGGAAAAATCAGAAAAGAAGCTGAAATAAGTGTTCGTGGTCTATTTTAAACCACGAACTGTTGCATAATTTACGTGCAAAGAGTTTGGAAAAAATAACAGAAAACCTAGCTTAAACTAAACGGCCTTGAATCTGACATTCGAACCTGGAACCTCCGGAAAATATTCTCATTACTCTTGGTTCTTACTATATTTATTTTCGTTGTCCAACTACAAGCTTGACATGGCGTCAATAAGACAGGACGATAATAGTGAATGGTTTAAGCATATAAAAAACCCGAAGCTGCCTATTTCAAGACGATATAGACGCAGGGACCTTGAAAGAATAAAACCTTGAAATCTTAGAGAAAATGAGGGGCAACGTGGCCAGCTACGAGCTGTACCATTCCGAATACAAGAGTGTTTGTTACTGACATACTAATTTGAAAATAAACATTTTAATATCGAATCATTTATTTCCCACGTGAGAGTATATTTAATCACATCCCCCCCCCAAAAAAAAGATAAGCTACAGAATGTAAAGAATAATAAAAGTATTGTCTTTGTCATGTCACAAACTGTACAAAACCAACCACCCACTCTTGGGCTATCGTCAACCAATCAACGTGTTCTCCCCTCTCCACACCCCCGACAGTTATAAAAAGAGAGTTTGTATTTTTCTTGAGGTTCTTACATTATGTCAAATGGTAAAGGGTCAGGAAAGGACAAGGACATCACCGTACCTTTAAAAGTGGTGAGGACGACCCCAAGATTTTGCATGTAAACATACACCCTTTTTTATGTTTTGTTGACCGTGCATCTCGATATAATCGTGTAAAGAATACCCAACTTGATGCTCAACTTATTCTTAGTATATTGCATCAACTTCTACATGTTTCGGGCGTATCTAGGACCATCATCAGGAGGTATAACCGTATGTGTACAACAATTGGTACTTATTATTCTTTTTAGATGACTGTCTGTTGTGCTGGTTGGATTGGAACCAACCAGCACAACATACAGTCAAATAAACAGAATAAAAAGTACCAATTGCTGTATACATACGGTTGTACTTCCTGATGATGGTCCTAGATACGCCCGAAACATGTAGAAGTTGACGCAATATACTAAGAATAAGTTGAGTATCAAGTTGGTTTTTCTTTACTAAAATATACACCCGTTTCAGAATTCATATTTTGTATCGGCTTTATTCCGTTCTTACTCACAGATATAACTGTGATTCGCGAAATTATCCTCCTCATTACGATGACAGTATCTACAGTTATGCTCTATAGTTCCTAAGCTGTAAAAGAGACAGAGAGGCACAGTGGGACGCAGAGCATTGGCGTTAATATATAGCTCCAGTTGCCATTTTAGGGGCTGGTGTGGGTGATACGATCCATTAGCCCCATCAACTGCAATGGAACGGTTGTAGGAAATTCGTTACAGTGACTGGGCCCTGTTCTTGCCGCGAGAGCATCAGGTATTCATGAAGTATGTATATAACGTGCTCATGTTTCATAAGTGGAAATGTTTTATTGCGAATTGTTTCTTCCCGCAGCTACCTCAATCCTCTCTCTAACCCAGACCGATTCTGAACCCTTTATAGTACTTCTACTCTAGTTTAAATGCAATTATTTTCTATATGTGCATTTCGTGATGTAAGCACAATAATTACACCGTGTACCAAACAATGCTCTTTACATTCTGCTACATATTTTGGCGGCAGCCTGATTGGCAGTCATGAGGCATTTTCCTACATCAAAGGAGTAAATTATGTGGCCGTGTGTTGTCATACATTCCGGTGGCTACAAAAATTATAAGATCGCAGTTCCCACACTTAATAGAGGTAAAATTCCTCTCATGTAAAGACGCCTTAAAATGTTCGCAGAAATTATCATGCATTTTATATGCAACGTACAAATCTATGGTGACGTGTAACTAAACCTGTTCTCACAGCTTATTAGTTGAAATGAAATACGTAACTGCACTCATCAAATCCTCGTTCAGGAAAGATCTGCTTTATTGAAGCAGCTGGATCGCAGGTTAGAATTCCGCTAGATGTCTTAGTGTTTTGCTTTGGTTTTGCTTGTAATGCTAAGACAATGACGTGGTCTACTACAAAATTCAATGAATTTATCATCACTTTGAGCTTCGTTTCACAGAATCCTTTAACACAGGAGGCCAAACATATATTTTTCACTTTATCGTCAAGAACAAAAAGAAATTTGGTTCGAGTATCCATATATACAAAATTAAGTTGTGACAGCTGGTTAATGACGGGAGATACAGCATTTTCGCTATTTGGTTTCAGTAGAGACAAATTTAGAAATTTCCCTTTTTAATATTCTGTTGTGTGTGTGTGTGTGTGTGTGTGTGTGTGTGGCTTACTCATGTATTGCCAAATACAGTTTAACTTTCTCAGGCGAATTACACATCTTTACAGCGTAACGAAACCCAATAACATACGTAGTGTAAAGACCTATGAAAGTGGCTGATTAAAGAACGAATACGAACCTTATAAACGACCCGGAACAGGTATTTTTTCTTACTCGCATCTAAACTTTCAAACAGAGACCAATTCAAACATCGTAACACTTTTGGCCAACCGTTCTTCTAGAAAACAGGTAATATCCACGAAATGTCCTGACATCTTGAGAAGTAAAGCTAATATTTCGTTAATACGAAATGCGCTAGTCATATGTCGGCATGACATAACACTCGCATACATTTCTAAGTCTTCAATAAATATATCAAATTAATCCCCTTCATAGCAACAGATGTACAACCGATCGTGATTTCTTCTCGTTCCCCGGGCGTCTTCGGCATTCATTCTCTCTATTGGATCGCTGTTACCTTTCAGTCCTACCGCAAGTAATTCAGATTTTCATTTTTTAATCCCAGCTACCATCTTCTTGTGTTATTTTGTGGCTGAGACTTTAATTTGGCTGTAGCAACCTGGTGGTCCTATCACACGAAAAAGGAAACCAAACAATCACAGATTCACTCAATCACAAACTAAGCGCATTATCTGAATTAGATTCTAAATCTTTTACATCCACAGGCTAATCACAGCAAAAGTTTGATGTAACCTTCACTCATCAGGTATCATCAGAAAAAGAAATGGTGAAATAAGTTGAAATCTCACATTATTGAACCCAAACAGCAAGTTATATGAAAAGAGATATATGGGCTTCGCTCAAAACCCCTTGCACATACGTCAGATATTTAATTATGAAGACGATCTGAATACTCTACGCAACCTCAATGATAGTCATTTGAACCAACTCGTCTTACATAATTTTTAAATTGAGTTTAACCTTTCTCTTAACCGTGAAGGCAAAACTCTATTTCGCATTAGGCTTACCAGAGTTGTTATCCCTGCACCTCCTTGACCATATTTCTTCTTTCTCCACATAACGACTCAGCCCCTTTCCTTTTCCGCCATCATCCATTATTTCTTTAATTTCTCCCATTCTTTCCTGCACACCAGCCCAATCTTCATTTTTCTCTTTTCCCACTACCATTTTGCCCCCTGCGTTACAACATATACAGTAGGCTATATTACACTTTCTCGTCGTTATATTCCTAATACATAACGACCTACCTCTTCCTTTCCTTCAAAAAGAGTATTTAAATATATTAGGAGTATCCACAGGCTTTTAACTCACGCTAAATCATATTTTTCGCTAAGTTATTAAGAAACCTATTTCTTTCCTGCATTTCGGTACAAATTACAAAATTTAAAAACGCTTCATACATTCTGAGCTCATCTGATTTTGTTGCGATATCCGGTAAAACAGAATGTACTCTGCTCTGTTTTTTTGTATAACAACAGCACACATTTCTTTATTAATTTCAAACTGCCACAGTCTTTTATTCCCCTCTATTGCTTTCAGTATACAGTTATTTTTACACATTTTTTTTATAATTTCTACTGTACCATAGTTTCGTATGTTCCTCTATTATTACCTACTAATTACGAATTAATGACTTGACCGATCTTCATCCTTGCTAACAATGAATCACATATTCCGACAACTCAAACGTGTAAGAAATTTAGAACTCCCTAAAACAAATATATGTCGAGTGTTATCGTCACGCACAAGTTCTACAGCCGAGACACTACTATCGATTGCTATCAGTTACTATCCACAAAATGTTAAACACTGTCGATTAGTCTCCCCACGTGCTATATCGTGGCCACCTTCTTCCGTCACTTTTTTAATCTTAAAGCTAACAGACCTCTAAGTTTTTGTAGAGTATATTATGTAGTCTGAACTTTGTTGTATTCGATTGTTTGCTGTTTGTACTGCAATCCGTTAACTGTAACAGTTCAGGTATTTTATATAGGGAATAAACACCGATCCCTAGGGATATTTTGTTTGTATTTGGCATGGTGTATTCCGTAGTCAACGTACAAAACCACTACAATATTTTCAACTTCCCATCTCCATTTCCTGATGTTCTGTGGCTGCCATAGCTAAATACACACATAAAACTAATTTAAATGTACATGTAAAGTAGTGTCATAGCCTGTAACGTTTCCATCCCACTTTTCCTCCTCCAGTAGGTATAAACACTTCTTCTGTTCCAAGACACAATCAATTCACATTCTTCAGTAACTAGGACTGCTTCTGTTCGTTTCTTTATTATGAACTTTTCTTCTTTTTTCTCACTCACCCCACGTCCTCCATTAATCTCTTTATACGTCCAGTGGTCAGTACACTTTCAAAATTCTGTAACATTTCAAGACTCTGCTTTTCGTTCACAATGCATTCATGCGCTTCGTATTGTTACATAATAAACATAAAGTATCTCCTAAGAACATTAACTGAGTTTTCAGTATGAAGGACATGAACTGTGTTCACTGTGACGTAGTAAACTTAGCTATCCTCTGTGTAATTACGTTATTTTCAGGCCCTAAAACGTTCAGATCATGATACCTGAGTGTCTTCGTCATTAGAGACGCGAGTAAAGGCATTAACGTCACGAAAATTCCTACCCAAATTTCAAGGTCACTTTCACACGGCATTACTAAATTCAGGTTGTAAAAGTAGGCCTACAAATCGTTTTGAAACGCTGAGTATGAACATTTGTGTAGAGAGCTGAATACAAGAACGGCAGCTGGGTGAAGCATGCACCAGGCTAGCAGTAAAAATTCATCATGTGCAAAACACGAAGAAACTTCCTACTGTTAGGAAAAGAAATTAGAAACGTGGTGTTCTTGCCTTCTAGTGAAAGGCGTCAGTTGAGATGCGCCTGAACCGCAACCTCTTGTAGAATGGAGCCGAAAAGGTTTCACCCTAGAAATTTAGTTTGCAAAGGCAGGATACATATGGAATCAGACACTTCCCCCTTCCTGGTAATGAAAGTGTAGGTGTCTGAGTGTAAGTTTTAAGCAAAGTCTTCCTGACTCGCAATTTTTTATTAGGCGCAGACAACATATTTCAGAAAAAAAACCTCAATGAAATCACTTGGGTAAGAATTTGATCACAGTGTGATGAATACGTACTTCAAAGGGGCAAATTTTCATTTAAATTTATTAACTGCAGAAGTCTCTAAATTCCAGACAACAATAAATGAAAACACTTAGCAGCAGACCCACACTTCCTTCAAGTTAACTAACTAACTAACTAATTAACTAACTCCATCGATCAGGGCTCTTGAGAAGATGACCGGCATTTTTTTTTGGAAACCTTTGTTGACAATAGCCAGGCACTTTTCTACATCCTCAAGTAAATTAATCGAGTCCATGCCACCACATTCTATTCGTTTAGGACACGACTCCTTCACATAATTTGTCTACACTGCAAAACCAATAGCTGGTATGCATGATGAAGAGAAATAACTATTTTTACATTAGCATTGTATTTGATAAAATTTATTGTTTGATGTAAGTAAACAGTATGTCCCAGAATGTGCTATGACATCACGTAGAATGTTAAGTCATGCTTTAAGGATAAAAAATATCGTTTTGCACACAGACGTTTCGAGTAATTCGAATTTCGAACTAGTTAATGTTTACCTTTTTTTATAGGTTCTCAGGAAAGTCAATTGTTGAACAATTTTACTTTACTGGAAAAATGTTCAATGGCATTTCTAACCAGAACTTGTCCTAAATTTCGCTCCGTCTCACGTGACTGGAAGGCTGAATGTCATCTTTAAAAAAAAAAAAAGGATTTTTGTTCACTAATTTCAGTCACAAATGTTTTTATTGAACAAAATATTCTTAACTAGTGTCTCTACTGGGGTGACCCAGTTTTAGTGGCCCACTGATTAGCCTGAACCTACAGGCTTACACTTTTTGTGTGGTGGTTTTGTGAAGTGCCACTTATACATAGTGACAATCACTACTGTTGCTGAATTGGAAGTACTGGTATTAAGGAATTAGTTCTTACTTTACAAGTACATTTTTACGCTAATTCGGTGTGTCTAAAGAGAAAAATTTTCCCCTGAGGGCTCTAGTAGAACAGTTAGGCCAAACATCTGCTGTTAAATACGTCAATAGAGGAAAATGACAAATGTCTAAAATATAGACGAAGAACGAAATCTCTACTGGCGAATTTCAGCATTTCAGCGCCTGGAGGAAAGAAATTTACTTTTCTCAGCATTCCGATAGAACTCCCCCACCACGCAACACGAGCATTACACGTGAACACAGACTAACATTATTACGGTAAGCCGCAGCTGGGGCCGGGTGTCTGCCGTGCGTAGCGGCACAGTGATCTGTCGCTGCACCCATTTCCCGTCTTTCTCGAGCTGCAGCGGTCGCCACCCACACAAATTCCGTTTTTGTAGAATAACTTCGGTGATATGACACACCCACAAGTAAAGCGTGTTAAGTCATTTAAACATTTGCTGAATTCAAATTACTCTCCTTTTCATGTTAAACACTAAGATGTTCCGTGAATATCACACTGACTTTAATGAGAATTGCGAATATAGTTTTATTGCTGGTAGGTCTCGTTGAAACTGTAACTTTTATTAACTTATTAGGCAGTTCCAATAATCCTACTTTCGAAATAATCCATAATTCGTACTGCATTAATTAAGTGTTTTTTCCCACAAAAATTAGTTGTCCCGAATTTTCTGTCCACAATTCGCTGCCCATAATTTAAATTCCCAAACTCCCAATTCAAATCATTGCTGCCCATCAGTGCAACCGCTTTGTGGCGTTGCAAACTAAAAGCACTCATATCTCCTTGGCTTGACCTACGAACCGCCATGATTCTTAATCAACCTCAGGCTCTGCTACTGAATATTTGAACGAATTGGTGGTGGAGGGGGATAGAATGATGACCGCCAGGGGTGGACTGGCCTGATGGGGTTGCTCGCAAGGGAAATCAAATCAGAAGAGAGAGAATTTCATTTCACAGATTGTGTTTGTCTTAGACGAATGAGAAATTTTCTGTGTTCATGGACATTACAGTACATTTTACAATTTGAAGTATAATATTACAGGGTGAACAGGCGGATCATATGAGAAACTCATTTTGTAGTCCTTTCGGTTAAATGTTGACGTCTGATATCCGATTATTGACAGCAAAAGTCCTATACACCAAACCGCACTCGACATTTCCCGTGTTGCTGTCGCCCTGACTTCGCACATGTATTTCATCTCTCGTCGTTAACACCCTCTGAGATCATGCCAAAGATCAGCATCCTAACAAATAAGACTAAACTAATGTCCAACGTTTAATATTCATCAGACACATAAATTAGTAAACTTATTTTTCATCCTAATATCGAAAAATGCTTCTTAAGTGCGCAGCCCCTCTGTGAGTCTTTGTTATGGCTTCAGTATTCCGTTCAGTTAATTGTGGTTAGGTTCACAGGACCACTGTGTTTGAGATCACATTTTCAGATAAAGAAACACAGTACGGGACACATCTTTACTTAATTTAAAGCTAAAAAACAACATTCACACCCAATTTAATCTGTTTTTAACAATACGATATTTTGACACTTAATGACCACAAGGAGCACTTAAGATATTAACTGTAATACTGAATGGTCTTATTTATACATTTTGTGCATTTCTTTTTATATTATTTGTGTTCTTGTAACACAAACTGATGAAGGTCGCAGAAGCGACCGAAACATGTTGGTGAAAAGTGATAACTGATAAAATAATTTTATTGATGTGCATTTGTTTGTAACATACGTATTCTTTAATACACGGACATGGAACAAACAAAACCCATCTCGTGTGGCTGGTACTATATCGCATGCTATTGAGACTTCTGTCTGTGATATAACGATATCCATATCTTCAGTACAACTTTAAAATGTGTAGTGACTGCCGGCTAATTCTGGCTGAAAAGCCGTGAACTACCACTGCATAAGCTTACTGTTAAACAGAGGTAATTCTGAAATTACCCACTAATGTCTGTGGCACAACACTGAATTTATTTCAACAAAAGTATTTGACTTTATGATCATTTAGCTGTAATAGTTCAAATACTGATCATATCTTTATGATTCAAGGAACAACATAGAAAGCAACGGAATAAGTAGAGACTTATCGGCTATCTGTGGGGTTCAAGAAAATCAGTAACTCATTTCGGAGAGGAGACATATACATTCTCTAATACAATTAGCATTCTGGTTTGGAACAGAGAGAATGTAAGTCAGGCAACTTTACTAACCAACTAACCAACTGAATAACTGTAATTATGATCCAGAGAACGCCTTGAGAAACTAAACTTTTCTCATTTAATCGAGAATTTTCCCCTAATTTCTGGAACACGGATTTTAACTAAATTTGTTACAGCAGCCCTCTGCTTATCCCCAACCTCAGCCTGAAGAATTCCATTTGCATGTTTTTATCTTCTTTCTCTAAGATAATTTTAACACTATATTTTCATCTACCCTTAGGTCTTTCAAGTGGTCTTCATAGTTCATATATTCCTTAAAAATTCTCTGTGCATTTTTCTTCTCTCCTATTCGTTACAAGTGCCAGATCCACCTCTCTATTCTTCCTTTTCTTACACCAGTACAATTCAAAGAAGATTACGGATCATACAGCATTTCATTAACCTGTTGTTTCCCACTTTTGCGTCGGAGATTTTCATTAGCACCCTGGTCTTAACGGCCGTCGTTCTGGTTTCTTCCCCTGCGATCAGATACCAAGTTTTACGTACATACACAGCAACAAGCGAAAATGGAGTTTCTTTATTTGACTATTCCTCTTTATAAGCAGAAGAAGAGAAGGAAAAGATTCTGGAATTAAAGGCTGTACTAACAGTCAGCTGTTCACAGGTCACCTGACGCGTTAAGCTCAACACAACAACAACGTAAACAACAACGACGACGACGACGACAGCAGCAGCAATAGTTAAAACAACAACACTAATGTATAGTGGAACCGACACAAACATGGAAGGCTCGGAAAAACCTTAAACATATACCCCGTTCTCAATAAAGTTGAATTAACTTACTTACTCAAAACTTCAGCGTGAAAAGGAAATGGCATGTTGCTGGTTATGCTGCGAAGCTGTCTAAAAATATGTGGTGTCTCTTTGCATGTCAGATTTAAACAGGTGTATTGTACAGTATCAGTAGTTAAAAGACGACAACTCATACACAATTCTTACAGAGAATACAGGGACATTTTTTTCTATATAAACTGTCACTTCAGTGGCTAGCATCGCAACATATTGCTCCAGATCGCACTAGAAGCACGTTTCAAACCTGTAAATTTAAGATGCTTTTGGTTTTTTAAGTATTAGCAAATTCAAACCTAACCGCAGACAGAATAATAAAGTGTGAAACTTTTTACCTAATACTTTTCTTGAAGACGCCTCAACTTCGGCATGCGAGCTAAGAAGGGTAAAGACCAGGCCCGAATGAGATTCGTCGCGTCGTTACATGTGCGGCGGACGGATGGATGCTGCTGATGTATGCATGAGACGATGTAGCCAGGTTACGGTTGCTCTCCCTGAGGTCCCGGGATCGATTTGAGCCATCAAACTCTCTACTCACGTCTATTTCGTGTACAATTTCGTTAGAGGGCGCTTCCAAGTTTAAAGCTTTCCCTGAAATTCACCTGCCTTAATGGTGTAGAAAATGTGCAACGTGAACGTCTACGCACTTAGGCAGACCGCAGAGAGAACCGCGGACTGTACATCGTGCGTCGAATTAATTCACTGACTTGTTACAGTGGTTTTCACGTTCATAATCTGTGGATAATTTCGCGAGGCGCGCAGTACTGACGCAGACGGTTCTCCCCATACAGGACGAAGGCATTCATGAGATGTCTGCACTCGCATTTTACGAACCTAATACTAGCATATAAGGTGTACAGTGTCGTCAGGTTGCTGTCATTCAAGTGAGGAAATAGGCGATGCGAAAGGCTGATCTCTCAACCAAGGATTTGTAGTATTGAGCAGAATCGATATTTTTTAATTAATTCTGAATCAGAACTTGTAAAAACTGTTGATGAAAGCATGACAGGAAGGGATATATATATATATATATATAGTACATTATGGAAATAATGTAAGGAGGGAAAAATAAGTGGTTTGTAAGGTATGAGTTGATTATTATTACTCTTATTATTATTATTATTATTATTATTATTATTAATTCTTCCCTATTAGTCACTGGGTGGACGTCTTCTGGTAGGCCCAGAACTCAACGAAAGTTCAAAGTGAATATATCCGTAACCCAGCACTTTACGAATGATGTGTTCAATGTTCATTAGCATAAACTTCTGTAGTTCTTTGGCCGAATGGTGACCTGGGAGCGACTTAAGGTCCGGATCTAATCCCTTCTTAATTGCTCCTAATGCTCCATTTATAACTGGCACAATTTTTGTCCTCACTTTCATCTTCCTGCTGATCTTGATCTCCTGGTCTTTTTACTTTATTAGTTTTTAAATTTCTTTTCTCTTAACATTTGAATCATCTGCGATGGCTATATTGGTCAGCAGACAAGTCCTCTCCTTTTTATCATGCAATAGCATTATATAAGGTCGGTTTGCTAGTATTGTTCGATATCTGATAACCGGTACATCCCACATAATAGTGGTACCTTTGAAATTTTTTACCTTTCCAGGCATATATTCAGAGTACTTGTTAGTAGCCTGTAACCCCATAAAATTACGCATCGTTCAGTGGATATAACCAGCCACCTTATTGTGTCTATTAGTGTATTCAGATGGTGCATATGTTGTGCATCCCACACAAGAATATTTCATGCGTTCATCTACCTTATAGCATTTTCCGCATTCAATTTCAGTTTGTTGAATCATGATGTTCCTCTAACGATAAGGCGTTTTCAGTGCTTTGTCTTGGGCTGCTATTTTCAAACTCTCCTTTTCTCCCTTTGTGCTGAGCTACAGGGATTTTTCTTTATCTACTGATGGTCTTTCAAGTTCCCGCTAGAATTGTCCGTGCATTGGTTTCCTCTTGTGTACTTCTATTTTCTCATTTTCTGTGCTGAACTTAAGTTTATTCTTGATATATTAGGCCGCAGTTTCTTGTGTCACATATTTTTGCTTTATTAGATTACTTTATTTTTGTAGAGTATTTGGTTATTATTATTATTATTATTATTATTATTATTTGTGTGCAAAATGGAAATATCAGGGAATTTACTTTGTTTAATGTTGACCTCAAATGCCGAAAATATCTTTTTCTACGTGTGTTTGGCGACTAATATCACCAGTATGGATAGTGGCGCATTCACTGGAAAGTCAGTATTGTTTAATGATTTGTTAAATTAATTACGTCAGTTACGGGCACTAAAATTTGTCGTGTTGATAGTTATTATTCGTTATATACTTTATAATTATTCGTGTGTTTATATTTGTGGTAATTTATTTCACGGATTTCCTCATACTTTTGGGTGCCTCTGTAATTGAACTTTCTGCAGTTCTGTTAGCACATTATATTATTATTATTATTATCATCATCATCATCATCATAATCATTATCATTATCATCATCATTATAATCATTGTCGTCTTCATCAACACCAACACCACATTTGATGTAGACTTGAAAGAGTTTCGTGATACGAAACCTTTAAGTAAATGGCTGCTTTTGCAGTATGATATCCTCTGTGGTAACTAATTATTCCTTCTTTCTGCACTCTCGACAGTTTACTGAAGCTCCACCTCGTTTTGACTGTACCCAAGCTGCAGTGCACTTCTGTTGCGTGAAGATTCTTTGAGCTACTTTTTACTCGACCACACTACACAGCATCGAGAGCAAGTGATCAGATCTGCCGGAGCATGGTGTCATTATGCTCATGTATTAGAAAAGTTAAGCTTTCGGACTTTACACAATTACGGTACCAATTAGATACTCTGTTTTTGCAAATGTTTATAATGGCTCGAAATTCTGTCCTCCAGTTGTTGAAAGAGCCGTATACTTGTACAACATAAAGCAACGAACTGCACATTTTTTTTTTAAATTTTTAAATTTTAAATTTAGAAAATGTGCATTTCGTTGGTTTATATTGTATAATTGTATTGTATAAACACACCACAATGCACGGTGCAAAAACAAAAAGAATTCGTATAATTCTTATGTGAGTTATCTCCTACAGCAACTGCTCTGTCTTAGATATGTTTATTTCCTTTAATAGAATTTAATCTATGTTGATGTTCTTAGAAAATTACGATTTAATACTAAAGATATTTTTTCATTTTCATAGCTAAAATTAGACATTTATCTGTTTCCCATCTTCTGTGTTGTTTTTGTAATTTTTATTAGTGCTGTTGAATGGAAGCGTAATTATAAAAGTACAACTCTAAACTGTATGTGCACTGTTATCTTCGGTGATATAAGACCGTATTATTGCATAAGCGCAGACGTTTCGGAGATGCATGCTGCCTAAATATTTGGGTATTCCGCGGAGAGTAATAATTTCTTGAGCCACAAAAATGTCTTCTCATTCTGCCCTGACGGTAGTTACAAGAGTGTTTAAAAATTCCGTAGATACTTACACTTCGACGTTTCGTTTGTATTTAATGCCGGCTACAGTTTTCTTCCAATTGCAGGTCAAGAGATACCTCCAAAATATAGGTGAATGTAGATGAAAGACATTTTCTGCTTTGGTCGTAAGAAATTCCTTCAGACTTGACATAATACGTCCGCAGTTAAAAGACATAAACATAATAGTTCTGGAGTAACAATGTATTGTTCTCTAACCAAAACCGAAAGTTTGCCCATCAGAAGGAAAAAAGTATTAAATCTTAATGCGTTTCCCCTTACACCATTTAAACAACCTCTAAATCCAGTCCTAAATAACTCTGAATATAATGATATATTTTTTCCTTCGAACCATTAATATCATTAATTATACATCATATTTAACTATCGAAAATATCCATTGGTGTCTGAAATGAAGCAGAATAGAATGCCTGCAACTTTACTGCCATTCTCACACACACACACTGAAGACACGAATTTCTTTTCACAGGTTTAATACGAGAAGCTGCCACTCCAGTTCACAAACATAAATTAACCTTCTGACGCCTAATGTCAACCATAGTGGTCCTACTGTACCACTAACCTCTAAAGTTGCATTTTATATATTCAACAAATATAGGTACTGAATATTTTAAACATGGTATACACTCTCCTTTTTCTCTCTCTCTCTCTTCAAAATGCAGTTTGTTTCATAATTCTAACGTATTTGGTTCCTGTATTATTCACATTTTATATACAGGGTGTACTAAAATTAAAAAAATAATTCCGGCGCCAAAAGGTTAAGGAATATTAACGTTTACAACTGTGAGTTGCAGCCTTTGTTCTGATACTCCAATATCCCAGCTACAGCATCCTTAGTCACAGAATATTTTGTATTCTTTAAATTGCTTTACACATGGCTATGTTTCTAAATGTCAATTTCTACACGTCAGTGATTTCAGTTTAATTGAAAAATGAAAATGAAAAAAGTTACGACAGCTTACGACACCTAAAATATGGAGAGCGTTTCCCTTACCGTTGCCCTCAGTACCACAGCTGTCATTGGATGTTCCAGTGGAAGCCTGCTTCCTAAACGATAAATTGGCCGTGATCGGCACCGGAGAGAAACTCTGTGCTTTTCACACTGAAAGAAAATAAACAATTGTTTATAGAATCACGGTGTTTGGATGAGAAGCATAAAGATTTCTTCCTACTGCACAAACTTCTATTTTCATAGATCTAATAAGCTTAGTTATGTTGCTTTGCTCTTTTTTGTGAAGAACTTGTTAGGCCTAATTAAATACACATTCCACATACGTTTAGTCTGTCGGACATAACACAAAATTTATTTGTCGTCGCCATAAGCATATCCCTTGACGAACAAACAGTATGTGGAGAATAGTGCGTGTGTTCGTTCATGATCTGTCTCTTTACGATGTCTACCTTCACCAGTTATCACCACGAAACACGAAGCTAAAACGCGTATACTTTTCATGTATACGCCTCTTGCTGTTTGTTACCTTAAATTAAGTGGAAGCCCTAAAATTAATTAGCGCTATTTTCTTTTACCTTCTCACGTGCTACAGAACCCCCACATTTTGACCTGCATTTAAAGGGTACGGCTTTTCGTAGTTTTCCATAGTGCAATGTTCATAACAAGTCACTTGGTTGGAAATTTGAAAACATGAGTCAATGAATAACACACGAAGAACAGATAGAAAGGAAATCTCATGAACCTACTGTATTTTCTGACGAGGGGAAAGTAGGCTAGAGAGAAAAAAGTTAGAATAAACAAGAAAAATGCCAAATGATGATGATAATAATGATGATGATGATTGTAATAATAATAATAATAATAATAATAGTAATGAGGCAAACAACGTTACAAAAGTGTTCAGTAATCGAAGGTCGTGAAATGTGTATAAATTATTATTCTTAATATTTAAATGATGCTCTCTCTTGATGGTTTCTTCCTACAAATTTTTCAGTTGCTCCCAACGGTGTTGTGTTCTGCAGTATTTTGTCAACACTTGCTCCCCGATCCCTGTTTTCATCACGCTTATAACCCTTGGCGGGCAGCCCCACAGGTTATTAACAAGGTGTTCAGAGTGTAGTGACGTCATTAGCGACAAGCCCAGTAATTTCCTTGTTACTTGAACGAACACCTGAGACTAAGTATGAAAAATGCTCTCTCAGCTTTCATCAGGATAGAGACCCCAAGTTCTGTTCAGCGACAAGCACACTTGTCGTGATCGGCCACATAGGGATTTGATATAGTTTTCGTATGACATAATAAAGCTTTCTTGAGGGCAACTAATCTTCAGAATTATTCAAGTGCCAGCTTCAGAACAGAGCCGCCAACGATTCCCATTCAAGGGTTCTATAGCAGTGATGTTCGCTGTTTGTTGTTTAAACATCTTTATATTGTCTTTCAGCGTCACACAGATTCTGCGTGTCTTCGGATGTTAAACACACCGCTTAATAAGCAGAAAACGACAATGTTGAATGGTAAGAACAGCTTCATAAGCGGCGCCTACTTCAGAATCAACCCTAGACGCGGTGGCAACACTGCGAGACCTGTTAGCAAGCGATGAACTCACCGGCCAAATGCTGCGCCTCCACTCACGCGGTTGCACGTCGGGATTCGACTGAATTGTACCGAACTCTACGTGAATATGCGTACTACGTCTTGAGACAACATGGCCTCAAAGAAGGAACAGTGGCTTTGTTCCGCGCAGTGCATATCAAAGACCACACCTGTAGTACCAATACGCCGCAGAATCAGACAAGGACGTCCTCACTGAATGCTCTTATGCATCTCACTTCTTAACCCTCTTCTCGTCAAGCTTGATGCAGTCCCTACTGGTCTCCGGGTTGGCAACAGCGCCAGAAAAGAAGTCACTACGACATGCGCCGATGACGTCACATTTCTCCTTATAGCCCCGAAAGACGTAGCCGCAGTGCAAGATATCCTGCAGCTCTGAGAACAGGCGACGGCAGTATTTAACTTACGTATATAATGGGTCTTCCCATTAGGGAGTGGAACGTCGCAACAGATGCATTAGCCATCCTTTATGTCTCTGCGGTGCACGTTCTTGGGATCACATTCTGTCGAATTATTACTGCCACGTCCACCAAAACATGGTCTGGTATCGTACATTGAATCAAATACAAGGCGAACGAGAGCTACTTCCAAATATTTAGTCTGATCCAACGGATTCGAATTTCACGCACGCTCCTCCTATCCAGGATATGGTATCACACCCAAACCTTGCAGATAAGCCAGACCCACGCCCGCCAAGTCAACAGCATCTTTTCTTTGTTCGCAACGTTTGCGGCGACCTTCCGTGTGCACCTATCGACAATACGGCGCCCTCCTAATCAAGTGGATGCAAATCGTATTGACGTACAAGCGAAATTCAACGCCTAATATCTTAGCTGAAGTATACACCTAACACTGGGCCACACCCTGACAGGAGAAGCAATCGTGACTGGTTTATAACCATCTCTTCTGACTTAAAAAAAATAATAAACGTTTGTCAGGATAGTCTTACCTTGACAGAGATTCAAGTCGGCTAAATCCAGGATAGAAGTATAGAAAAAATTCTTCATCATCGCGCTTCTTTTTTAATATTTCCCGAACCGAAACACAGGCGGTATCTGTTTAAGTGCGAGAGGACTCGTTTGTCCATCCAGTGTTCTAAACTGTTTCCCACTAAAGAAGAGTACAGCATTACGCTTTCCACCAACTAAAGGCCTAACGAATTATCTTAAAACTGCAGCACCTCATGACTACTTCATATAATATGGTTACACATCTAACGTCAAATTTACGTGTAAGGAAACAAGGGTCGTGGTGTTTTTGATCGGAAATTACGGACGTTCCATTAAACAGTTTCATGGTAGCCTTAACACTTCTCTTGATTTTGTTTTCTGGTCTACAGTTTTTATCAAATAACTAATGGAATAAGCATGTGCTTAATGGACTCAATACACAGCCCATTGTCTTTATAAGTAACCCTTAAGCACGGTATTTAGTGACTAAACAAGGACACATAATGAGCCACGTAGTAATGATGTTATGAAGACTCTGGAACTGAACCGGTTAATTCTTCCTGTTATTGTACACTGGAGGTTCTTGGCAGAACGGCCGACAATTTGTCAGTCTCAGTTGCCCTTTCTGCGGAAATCGATGGTCCGTTGACATACTCAGAAAGTCCTTTAGCGTCTTTCATCTTAAGGTACTTCTTTTCTGTTCATATCTGCTGAGTATTTCTTTACAATTGTTTCATAAAATTATTATGACATATGTTCCTAAAATTCCGAAAACAATTTTTTTTTTAAGATTTTCCGAGAGAATCTTGTATGAATTTCTTCTTCCCTCTCATCCCCCTTTTCTGGCAAGTCTTTTACCTGCAGTTGTGGAGATTAGGAACATTAAAGTCATGGAATTGAAGCTCTTTATCGCAATTTTTAGGATAGTGGTAAAGTGTCGAGTATCATGTCGGAGAACTGCAGGCTATTGGTTTTGAGACTATAATTTCATTCACGCGCTCCACAAGAATGCCGAAGTAACAAATCGACGCTACATCCTTTTCTTTTTGTCATTCCGCGAAATTTACTGTCAAAGTAATAACGGGAAGAGCATCAGGAAATAAACTACAGAATAGAGATAGCAAATAAATCGAGAAGTAACATAAATATTCATATTGAAACGCTAAACAGAAATTGTTACTACCACTAATAAACACTAAATGAGAAGTAGAAGTCGGAAGACAAAAATTCAAAAGATTTATTCTGTATAATCAGTTTGGTAGCCAAATTTCGGATCCAAGACTTTATAACGCAAAGCGGGAGTTAGTCATTTTCTACTTCCTTTTTCGTTTGATTTTAACCCTTATCCTGCTAATGTGGAGAATATGGTGAGATCCTAATAATGCTAGCAAATGGCATATGGGATTTAACTCGGCGTTTAAAGGGTTAATATTAAGCCAGGAATATGTGCTGTGTTTCGACAAGGACCGGATTCTTATCTCTTGAGAGACAAAGATTTGGTTAATAGACTGAGGGAGACGGGCAAATAATAAGAAAGGGACTTTAAACTAATTTGTGTAATGACCTCTCTTCCGCCTAGCTTTTGTCTGAGAATGTCTGCCTCTCAAACTTTTCTCTCGACAATCAGTAACAATAAATTTATCAGAATTAGTGTTGTTCATTTATGTGGATTATTTAAAGACACTGCCAGTGTCTGTAACCCTCACGTCGAATGACAGGTGACTGATTCATTGGTCAGTTACGAAGAAAACTCTAAAGGATTGAGGCCTTTTGTTGATACAAGTCGGATTCCAAATTTGCCTGATAGGACAGCCTACAACCTGCTACTTAGCCAGTCTTCCGGTCTGCATTTTAAAGACACACACATCGAATGTATGTACGTATACATACCACTACAGTAAGCCGCTCAAGTGATTTGTAGTAAGAAAGTCAGGCAATGGACTTATAACATAAAAATGAGAGTTGCTTGTGCAATCATTGTTGTAGTGGAAGAGCAATAAGTATTACATATACCGAGTGTGTGTTTGTAGCCTTAGGTATGCAGCACGCAATACGCATGATTCTAATTTTCATCTGTGGCCTGTCAGGGTCTACAATATTCTCCCATATTATCTCATTAATGGAAAGATGTTCGAAAACAAGTTACGGGACATAAAATGTGTGTTTTGATTTTCTCTACAAAGTTTGTATGAAATGTTGCTAATTCTAAGAACAACTGAGCGAGATATAATCAAAAGTGGTATTGTTATTCATGTAAGCTAGTCAGATTTTAATGAAACTTGACGTAACACGACAGATTTTTTAAAATTACCCACATATCTAATTTCATGAAATTCCGTCCAGTGGGATCCGAGCTTTTGCATGCGGACGGATTGATAGACAGAGAAGTGGACAGATATGGCGGAGCTAACAGTCGCTTTTCGCAATTTTGCAAAAGCGCCTAAATAGGGGGATTGTTTTTTGCTCCGAACTAAATGTGCGGATTTATAAGGAAGATTCAAGAACCACAGGACACCACACGCTTGCAGGAACACACTCACTCAGAGCCACACACGACACATAATATAGGTATAACACTTACCACTAGATAAATAAATTAACACATAAACCTCTACCATTACAGCACAATACAGTCTACACAATAACGAACCAAGTAGTCGCAAGCTCCTGAAGATGGATGTATTAACATCCGAAACATAATGAGCAGTAAATAGACATAATAAAGCAAGTGTCATCAAGTTGGTCTACCTTTATTCAAATATCAAGATGATGCACGGTCCAATAAGCGTAAGAAGATTTAGTGTTGATGGTAGGGATTTGAGAACTTGCAACTGACGGACAGTATTCCAGAACAAGCCAGTTTTTACCTGACCATACACTGGCACATCTTACTGTGATCTGACATAATTCCTAAGCACAGAATGCGATGACACAATCCATGCCCAAGCCGTACGACCCATTATGTTTTGTCACAAGTATCGTACATAATACATGAAGTATAGTAAAGCACTTACACAGAACACGAAATCACAATGTTTCATGCAACACTTCCGATGAGATGGCAGAGATGAGACGTATTATAGGGACACGTACGCAGACTCATGGTTTATTCAAAACTTAAAAGTGCAGAAGACTCTTTATACCTTATCAATAAATGTCAAGTCTGCCCCTCACTTGACATTAAGATATTGTTCAGTTGTTTCACCTACTCAACGTAAGAGATTTATTTGACAAAAAACTGTTTATCCTCGAAATGTGTCTTGAATGGTGCTTCTTTGTTGTTTATGTTTCATATGAAAGCAATATCTGCTACTGTTCAGTCACCTTTGGAGAGTTATTACGTCTTACGTGTTGGCACGACATTCAGAGCGTAAAAACGTCCACCTGAGTCCGAGTTTACAAAACATCATTCAATTATCTACTTTCGATTGAAGTAATTTCCTTTACAAATAATGTCAGTATTTAAATACATTTTTGCACCAAGAACAACCTCACTCTATGAACGCAAAATGACAGAAGGACAGATGATAAAGAAAATATATCTTCGCTCTGTTTTATTCGAAAGTTCCGAAAAGTCTTTGAAAACTAAGTTACTCTTGTTATAAATTCTTATAAATCACTTAATAGTGCACAATTTCCCTGCAGTTTTCTTCTACACACAAGTTTATTATCAAACAAATTACACAATGGGTTTTACTGCTCTTACATATTTCGGCTGCAAAGCGGAGCCATCTTCAGGCAGCCACAGGAGTTGAAGATATTTACAGCGTCCAATACAAGTTGACAAGTATCAGTGGAAAATATCTGTACGTATTAGTGTCATTCCATATTTACACAGGATTATTAAAATCCTATTTAAATTATAACACAAGTGACGTATTAAAATTACGTGAAACGTAGTACCCAAGTATCTAGTGCTACGGGATTTCTGTCTAGTTTACATTCGATCCCAGATATATGAATTCTGTGTGCAGTCCAAAAGTGAATACATATTCCAGTACTACATTTAACGTATTGTTAACACTTCACTGGTGTTATAATTTTAATATAATTTGAATAGTCTTGTATATTTATGGAATGACATTGATGTGAATATACATTTTACCATTATATTTCACAACGTGTATAGCACGGATTACATGCCTGGAAAACTTGTGGCTCCCTGAAAATGGGTGCCTTTTGCGGTCGAAACATTTAGGATCAGAAGAGAAAACAATTGTGCACTTAGTTGAGAATAAACTTGTGTGCCTTATGATCCGTGTGTATTCAGTAAGAAATCTATGGCTTAAATATGGCACCCACACAGAACAGCTGTCCTTGGTATCTATCTTAAAATTTTCGGGTCACTGCACTGCGCCAAGTTGTGGTGTTAAGTAGCGACGAATGATTACGATAAAATAGTTATGAATTAAAAATACAGAAGCATGGAGAAGGTAACATTCGTGGTCTTACAAAAATAACTGCTAGAATTCTCCTGTAAACAGAGAAATAACTCGAAGCACCAACCGCTTCTGCCACGAAAAATTACTCCTGGCTCTTATTTGAATACGTTGTAACCTGAATGCGAGCTACCGCTATGTTAATCCGCTTGGACAATTTTTATTTCACTTCGTACTTGAATTAAATTAGTGAATCCTTGCAGTGAAATCACGTGTACTCGAAAAGTTGCATTCAGTTCGCAGCTCTGTTTCTAGAATTAATAGCATTCCAGCAGATACACAGCGACAGCAGAGGCAGGCTATCTAGACGGTAAAATGTGGACGTGTCGAGAACAATTTTGTTTCTTCTTTAAAATTAGAACTCGTTATTCATCGTACCAGACCGACAGGATGACAGAGCGCTGGTGTCGTGCGTCAGGGTTCGTAATAAACTGAAAGAATTATAAGTAGGTGACAAGTGGGACCAGAACTTGTTGGAGCAATTTAAACAGTTTAAGTGAGATCTGTCAGCTACACGCTGGGGGAAAAGAAACAAGGAGGAAGGGAGAGATTGAAAATAACAAGCATAAAATATTAACTCAAATAACTGTAAATTTTAGAATGTAACGTCAGAGAAAGACAGAGGCCAACCAAAATAGATGGACAGAACAATATGGAAAAATAAACAGGGGGAAGAAGGATGAATAATATAAAAATAAATGGAAAGAAGAACGAAAGAAAAGAAGAAAGTAACGTATAATGAATCTTAGGCCATAGACAAAGGCTGCGAAGTAGTACGTTGTGATTCTTGAGATAATAGATACAGGCTGTATGTCCGACACTACAACTTTTTTTCCAGCACATGTTGTAACTAATTATTATCAGAGTGACCGTGATGTAACCCACTGTGATTTACTTTAAGGCATTCAGACAAATGTATCGTGGTGAAAATTTTGAGTTGCCCAATGCACAGCCTTGCTGTCGTTATAAAGTCACAGTCACTTTTACCCATAACACCCTGTTCCCACGAACAAGTGTCCACGAACCTAAGTGTGGCAGTGTAAAAATTGTACATGATGCGGAGGACAGGTTTCAGTCGAATATGCACAGGAATGCCCAAATTTTCCAAAACTCTAGGAGCCCCGAATATTCGATGCACCATAAGAATACAATAGAACGAGTTGCATACCAAGGTCCAACAAATATTAGGCGCCCCCTACTCTATGTTTATTCTCCTGGAATACCTGGACAACGGAATTAGTGTATCCTTGATATAATAAATATAAAAATTTATCCCTGGGTACCCGTTTTGGTTTATTGTGTTGACAGAAGCAGTTAACCAGTTCAGTTCGTAGAACTTCATATACAACAGAAAATCAAGCAGTCCTACAATGAGCATAATTTGTAGACAATATCTCTTCATCAATATTCCAGAGATGCAGAATTGTCAAAGTATATATTTAATTTCTTGGGGTGATAAAATCTCTGGAATATCAATAATAAAAAGACAGTTAATTACAAGTTAGCTGTTATACGGGATTTTAATTAGGTGAAAATATACGAAGATGGCAACCATGAGCTATGTGAGAAATGCTTACAATTATGCTCGAAATATTTCAACGCAGAAATGTTAGCACCAGAACAACGTCACGTATGGAGGATGTGTAAGTGGACTAAACTCACTTAGGCAGAAACAAAAGGTTTGTGTTATCAGCATATAGACTTTGTTTGACTGTACTCTAGGATATCGAGATAAGAGTCACTTAACTTTTTAATTTTACTTCGTTTCTACGCAACCATTACTATTGAAGTGAACAAAAAAGTAATGTATACACTAGTACAGGCCACGAAGGTTCACTTAGGGATAGAGGTATAGCTCTGTTCTTTCTTTAACCGTAGCGCTGGGTGTGGGTGGGTGATCAACTCCACGAACCGAAGGCTGTACCACCGAGAAAGGGACCCGGCACTCATTTTACAAGAGGCTGGGTGGGCCCCAGGCCGGTCTGGACGGATGGGGAAAAGTCGCCCCCCCCCCTTGGGATTCGATCCCTGGATCGTCCAGCCCGTAGCGAGTCTCTATAGCAATTGAGCTATCCCAGCCTACACTGAAGTATGTTTGCGTCCGATAAGTTTTGTTGGATATTTGGTCTGACAACACTTTGTTTTGAGGTAGTATTTGTGTTACAGGATAGAGCATAGTGTGTTGCTTGTAAAGAAAGTTCTTGAGATTAAAGTTGTGGAAATGTGAAGGTACTGCAGACAACTTTTTTAAGATCTGTAATTCTCTTTTAAGAAACTGTGTAATGCGTTTGATACGAATGTTTGAAGGAAGTTGTTCTGTGGTTCGTAATCTCAATGGTGTTGCCGCAATATTCAAAACGTAAAAAACAGTTTAAAGAAGTTCGAGAGGTATAATTTCTCGTCTTTCACAACATTTAGAATTGGTTTTACAAAACATATGACATTCAACTAGGATTTAAAAGAAAAATCTTACAAATGCGGATTTTACAAGCACAGAGTCTTTGTTAACTAGTACTGTCGGATAAATATCCCTTAATATTTTTTGATTTCACTGAATAAAAACCTAGTTTTATGAGCAATTCTTCTCTTAAAGTTCAGTCCATTTTCTTTTGGATAGGACTTTCAACAAGCAAAAAGGTCAAATATGGGAAACAGAAAATCGAATCGTCCAGAAGATGCGCACTTCATTCATGTACCAAAGTGCGCAATAGTTAGTGTGTTTTACACGATATTCGTTTGTGGGCCAGGTGCTCTTACAGAAAAATGTGAAATCTGAAAATGATACCGTTGTGGACGATGAATTTACTATTATCTTTCTGAAATACATTTTTGTCACTCGATTGAAATTCTCTTTTAAAAATAACGATCTCCTCTCTACACAGCTAGAAATGTCACGCACTTATTCCCATGGCCAAATATTTTCGAAACGTCATCCTGCTCAGTTTGTTTAAGATGGTCTTGGACACCGTTACCTACTGACATTAAAAGAAAGTTGTCAAAATGTCACACAATAGAAAAGAAAGAAATTAAGTGCATAATTGTATTAATATTATTATTATTATTACTGTTATTTTTAAAATATGTGCGTTATTAAAGCGTTGTTTGTTGGATTTTTTGTAAAACCTACAAGAAAATTCATTTATAAACGGAAATTATATAACACTTGGTGTAAATGTCGTCTGAAAAAGGTCGTTATATTTGATCAAACAAATCAAAGTATACCTTCCCGGCAGTTTTTAGTTTACAACCCAAATCTTAAGTTTACAGTGGGACAGAAAGGCACGCCGGTATATAATTGCCCGCCCTGTCATAAACTAGTGCGAAGTAACCAAAAAGGGAAACAAGTGTGAATATACGTAAAACGGTAACTTGAAATTAAAAATTTTCTCAACAAATTCTGCAGTACGGGCAAGTGTGTTAGGCAGGAAAGAGGAATGAAGAATTAATTCAACTGTAGTATATTCAGTGAAGTTAGTTGTTGAGTATAATTATGAGGGGAGAAACTTACATAACATAAGAGCAGGGGAGAAACTTTAACTGAAATGAAGCAGGATTGAGATCTGGAAAGGAAAGCAAGGGGGAGAGACTTTAAATTTTACAAAGTGTACAAATGAAAGTAAAAGGAATGGGGACGAAAGAGGAAAACATGGATAACATGCTAAGAACGAAAAATGTAGAACTTCGGGAAATGAAAAGGAATATGGAATGGAAGAAATGAATTGCTTAGGGAAACATATGAAGACTAAACTGCGAACCTTCTTTGAGAAGACAGATGGCATACGTACAAGCAACAGCGGGAAGATGAAGACTTAGCTACGTCATATTTATCAAGGAATTACAATCTGACTGCAAACGCTGTTGTAGTAATAGAAATAGGGTCTAGACTTACATGCAGAAGTTTAACCAACACTTACATATCCTGGCTTCAATAAGACTTGCAGCAACTTTGTGTCAAATGCAGAGTTTATATTCAATCTGCATTTACCTCATGCCTTAATTTCTTTTCTTCATTTCTCCTATATTCCATTCCATCTCTCTTATTTGTCTTTCATCTAGTCATTTTCCCTTCTTTCTCTCTGTTCTTTCACGTTGGAACAATCCCATTACCCCTGGTCTCATTTTCTGTCACCCCACCAACCCCAGAGGCTGCAGAGTAGCATTTTACTGGAAACCCGTGTCGAGTGTCAGCTCATACAAAAGCTGTAAATCTGTTGTTGAAATTGGGATATTAGAGTAAGAGTGATTTTATAAAACCCAGCCTCATCATACACAATTTAAAACCGCAGAATTATGAACCTATCCAAAACGATTCGATGTGCGTATTAACGAATCACTGCTTGTATAAAAAAGTAGTCTCCATGTTTATTATTCCTATGATTTGCACCATACAGAAATGAAACTGTGTTTATTGATGTGGAATGTTACGATTCGAAATAGCCGTAAGCTTACAATTGTTGGAATTTATCAGTCATATGAGTTCTCACAAAACAAAATATGCAAATCGGAACACAATAAAATGCTTGGACTTTTTTGACGTACCGATTCAGGAAGCCCGTTACGAAAGCGAGCTGTCATCATGATGAATCTCATAAATATCATGTGCCGAAGTAACATATTGTGTCTGTTCATATTTCATAAGAAAAGTGCCAACAAACTGATAAGTTAATTACATGTTAAATATCTGCGGAAATCTTTGGGCGAGTAACTCGAAAAAACAAGAAAAATCATCTAATATTTTTTAAATTTTCCGGCCGATAAACAGTCTGTTGAAAATTGAATGTGATTAAGCAAATTCATTTCCAAATCCAGGAATATTCTCTTAAAATTTCTCTCCTATGCGGTTGTAATAATTTTAATTTGGTCACAAAATGCTCTATAATTTTTTAATGGTCAAGTCATTTTACTATCATTGGTCTACAACTGGCAGTAGTCTGAGATGAATTGAACGCCCGTAACATTTTGGGAACTGACTTAATTCCGTCTATCTGGTAGTCTATAAAATCTAGTGAAAAAGTAGTAACTTCCTTTTGGTTAGTAACTGTGACCGTCTGATTGCGCCTGCGCATTATGTAATATTAGGATAGTCGCCTACTAACAATTATAAACTCAAACATCCTCATTACTCAGTTTTTTCTACTCTTCTGTTATATATTTTCTTTAGGTCCATGCACTCTCCTCAGCACCTTGTTCTCTCTCCTACACTCAATTTGTGACTTTCTTTCTAAGTATGTCCCAGCCTGTCACACACACACCTACTCAGAACTAACTAAGCCAATACTTAACTCGAACGAGCAGCCTGTTTCCTGAGAAGAAATTTCCCAGGTAGCCAAGAAATTCCCTGCATTTTTTACAACCTAAGGGTTCATTAACGCGTTCACATGAACCCACCACTTTGTCCCTGTCGTGAGCCATACTCAGAGCAACAGGCAAATTCCAAAAGCACTATTACCAAATAAACTATAGCTCTAACATTATAATTCTTGTACGGATTAAATATGTGAAACCATTAGAATGCGTGCATAACAGGCACGAATAAGGTGGCTGGAGTTCAAGCTATGGCACCGGGGATAGGATTTGTCTCTTACAACCACACACACAGACGCCCTTCCTTGTCATTCAGTACCAAATATGTTCCTTAGAGAGAAAATCTGTAGCACCTTGAAACTAACATGTTACTCCTGGTTTTATAAAGGCCAAATATGTGCGCACTTTGACTTATAAATACTGAATACTTCTTTATTGTCCAAACAAGCAGAGGTAATTATATCCTCTAATCTTATTCGTTTACGGTTAACCACCCATTAATTTCAAGAGAAATTTTAGTACAACGGCAAATCTTGAGCGAGAAGACACTAAGCTGTGGAAATTTTCGACTTACTTAATTTGCTAGGCGTTGCCAGAGAAGCAGAAGTGTTGGAATACATTCTTGTACTTGTATTTATATTGTCCTCTGGAAAGAAAGAGAGAATATTTTACTACCAGGCACTTCCAGTAAGAAAACAAGCTGTGGGTAATCACACACCACTACAGTAATTAAAGTTAAGCTACATAATTAGCCTATCTACAAGTATTTGAATTCTCCATTATTGACAGGTAGGGGAGTTCAAGATCGAAAAATTTTGTGTTATTCTTAAGTCAAATGAATTTTCAGAAGAGTACAGAATATGTATTGAATAATATTAACACGAAGTACAAACAATGACAATATATTTACTATGACCATTAAAAAAATTACTCTATAGTAAACTATTTAGTTACACTAAGGACTGTGCGTCGTTTTGAAGAGACATCGGATGGAATGGCACTGCCTGTGTGTTGCACGTCCATTCTGTTTTTAAAATACACAGAGATTGTAAAAAGGTAAAGTGTTCCCGTTAAAGGCCCGGTGTGGCCCAGAGGGTGGGTAGAGGTATAGATCTACTCTTCCATGACCGCGGCACTAGACGGGGGTGAGTGGTCAGCAGCACGACCCGGCCGTACTTTGCCCCCGCGAAAGAACCGGTATCCATTTACAGGGGACTGGGTCGGCCCCAGGGCCGGCCTGTACGGGCGGAAAATCTCATCCCTACCGGAATTCGATCCAGGACCGTCCAGCCCGTAGTCAGTCGCTATAGCGACTGAGCTATCAGGCCCACACACAGAGATTGTAAACGGTACAAAAAAAATTGTTCTAATCTTGTCCATTTCTTTATCCAAAGCTGCTATACATGCTACTTTCTTTCGACACAATTGTTGCAAGTTTAAGAGTAACTTTCGCAATGGAAACATGATTAATTAAAGTTATTATGTCATACGGCAAAGTTTGATTTTATTAAATTTAGGGTATTAAGAACTGTGTTTTTGAGAGGCATAAAACCTGACTTTTAAGGGGTCACTTTATTTAACAAGACAAGTAACTGTTTCCCAATCATCAGCCACTAATCAGAAATAGCACTGGTAAGAGATATACACAAACTTTGAAACAGTTACTTACTTTATCTTCATAGCCCGATAAAAAACAATTCGGAAACCTGAGAATTTTCCTTAATAATGCATTTCGGAATATACAGTCGGGTAAGAAAAAAAACTTTAATTCCACATTATTCACACAAACGTGCCCATACAAAAGGAAAAATTCGTAAAATCCCTTGGGACCAATTCGTTTGGAATGAACTGTACAACAGCAGACAGACTCAAGGTGCAGGAGATCTGAACCAACTGTTCGCCCACAGAAGAATCTACAGATGCAGAAACACGATAAACCACAAAGATTCTGTGTTTCTATTCTTCACTCTTGCCGTCATAATCATTCTACGCTAAGACTTCCAGAAGCCATTTTATTCCGGACAGCTGTAGTACAGACGAGAAAATTCTCCCCGATCCAGCAACGTAATAAGCAATTAAAATTCTGATTAAAGTCACATTTAAGACAGAGTATTTTAAATATTGTGACTAACCTGACTGAGTCATTTAATTAGCACACAAATTAATGCACATACATAAATTTTTTTACATTAAAACATTTAAAATCGCTCCAACATGTTTCGATCCTAAGATCATCTTCAGGGAGCTACACTGTTCCTTGCTAAAGTCACATTTTTAAAAACACTCACTGATTAATTTCCT